>Ga0208010_1000416_pt1 | contig 15372 bp, 33 predicted proteins | sample 2_EtaG_FD_184074 | JGI IMG/M metagenome (GOLD analysis project Ga0208010, IMG submission 184074) | Marine viral communities from the Subarctic Pacific Ocean - 2_ETSP_OMZ_AT15125 metaG (SPAdes) (version 2) | ecosystem: Environmental > Aquatic > Marine > Oceanic | place: Pacific Ocean | collected... | reverse complement strand
CACATGGGCACCCATAAGGGTGCCTTTTTTTTGACTACTATGGAGCAATCAAAACTCTTAATTCTTTGTATTAATACTTTGTTGAATATCCTGTAAAGTCCAGTGAGGATGTTTCTTTAATTGTTTAATAATCCACTTATAGGACCAAGGCTGTAATTTAATAGTATGCCCACTCCAGTAATAACTTTGACTTTCAATTAATTTTGTAAGATTTTTATGGGTTACTTTACTATGGTCTTCTTTTTTAACTACTTGTTTAATCCAGGCAACTAAAATATCCCTGGCTTTACTTCGGATCTTTCTTATCTGTTTTGGATTCATATTAAAACCATCATAAATAAAGATAACAATGTTATAAATCCGAGAACGGCAAAGATCATATAAAATGGATTCATCTTAATTGGTCACACATATCTTCACAGGAAGATAAACAGGTTGGACAGAATGCCACAGGTAAAATACCAAACTCACCCTGGATTCCACCCTCATCACTCAATGAAAATTCACACTGACAAACAGAACATACTTCTACTTCATTTTTTTTTAATGTCATAGAAGCTATACTCCACGGTTAACTCTGTACCACCTTCAATATCTTTAAGAGTAATCAAATTATACTTTGTAAAATCAAATTTAAAATTAGGATCATCCATGTTTGTAAAGTATAGTTTAGCTTTATGACAATTGGGATCATCGGAATGATTTAGGAATCCACCTAAAGGAGTCCTAAGTAAAGTATCCTTAAATTTAATATGAGTCATACCAAGGTTAGTTCCTTTAGGCACGAATAATTGTGTGAAGACCCCAAGTCCTTGTATCTTACTTGGGGAGATTGTAAGGCCTTTAGGAAGGGGTTTATATAATTCTTTATCTTGGTCCATTAGGGTTATCTTTTATTATATCATAAATATGTGTTTTAATACTTTTGTCAGTATCAATTACAGTTATTATATCGGCTCCACCATAAACTTTTGAATAGATATTTTGACTAGCCACTATACTTGTACCACTCAATAGTATAGTAAACCCGCTACATCCACTAAGGAAAATAAAAAATATAAATAAAATTATTAATTTCATCTGAGGAGATTTAAACAGTTTGAATTAATTTTTTAATATCCTCTTCAAGTTTAATACCTATAGAATTGGCATGATTAATCACAGCGGCACATAGGTTTGCATGATAGATAAATCCTTTCAGGGCTTCCCTAATCTTGCCTACGGGCTTTCCACCGTAGTCAAGAACAATAGCATTATTATGATTTAAACCTATTTTAAGTTCAAATAATAAACCCGTATGTTTACTCAGATCATTTTTTGGCATCAACTGTACCTATACTTTGCTTCTTAACAAAGTCAGACCCTATTTGTGGATCTAACTGACTTAAAGTTGCAAGTGAATTCATTAACTTAACAACTTCAGCATAGGGTTTACTCATTAGATACCTCATGATTTCATGCAATTGTGTAGAACTTATTAAGTAAGTTCTTTGGGGTGGTTGTGTTGTTGTAGTAGACTTATCTTTTGCGTTAGTAGCCATCTTTCTTTTCTCCTTATTATTATATTATTCTCCTCTAAATTGATAATACTTATCTTCAATTAAATCTTCATTTAACAAATAGGGATTATCAATCTTCTTATTATCATAGAGTTCTCTCAGGTCTCTTATAGTTTGATTTAAAGTTCTGCGTTGTTGGAGGCAACCACAAACCAAATCATCAACTTCAATCAATGCTTGTTTAACTTGACCCATTGTTTGACTCCTGTTTTTCTTTACATTTATTAAACTTATCTAAAATAATTTTTTGCTTCTCAATTTTCTTTTGAATAACTATTATTATTTCATAATAAGAATTCATTTTTCCCATTTCTGCCATATGATCACCGTGACTATACTCTTTTTGTTTCATTCAACCTCCTTTACTAATCTATCTAAATACCACTGTGCTTTTTTTAAATCTTCCAATGGCTCTCCTTTAAATTTATATCTTGAAATATACTTCAAGACATTTCCTTTAAGGTATCCATGATACTCATCATCAGTCATACAATCCTTAATGACATCAATGGTTTCCTTTTTACCATACTTATAATGAGGTGGTGAGTTTACCATTTCATCCATATTTTCTCCTAATGGTATTGTATTCCAAAGTTTCAATATCATATTCACCCTTGTAAACATTCCTTTTAATAATCAATCCACTCCACCACATCCTTTGAGTTGCCCTTGCATAATCTTCTTTATGATGTAAGTAGCATCCAGCAGATAGACCCATAGCCTTTTGTCCTGATGGTAAGGCACAGATAGAATAGTCAAATAAATGACAGTGGCCTACTGTTGAAGACACTTTATTTTTTAAAAGAAGAGACCTTGCAACATTATCCCCACTAATAGGTTTGCCCATAATGCCAGTAGGAAAATTGTGACAATAATATATTCCATCAATAAGGATAGGTTTCTGATGAGAAATAACTTCCCAGCCAAATTCTTCAAATTTAAAATCATCAATGCTAATAGTCCCTTCAAGTTCAGGTGTTTCATCTACTACTCGATCAATACGATCTTCATGATTTCCGATTAATATAATTTTCCTTGGTCGTTTTCCATTAAGACCTTTATTAAACCTTTCCAATGCATCATGTGCATGGTCCATATCCTTTTTATATCTTCTTCCCTCAAAGGATTTCTTTCCCTTATCATAGCTTGATAAAGAATCCATACTTGCAAAGTCTCCCATGCATATTATGGTATTTGGTTTTAGATCTTTGGCAAATTTTCCTGCCCATAAAAATCTATCATTGCTTGCCTTGGGGGTGCAATGAGGATCCCCTATTACTAAATGTGTTGCCATTAATTTAACTCCTTGTTGCGTTTACGTTTTAGATATTTTAAAAAATCAATGATATTTTCATCTTCTTTAAAATGTGGGACACCTTCCATACCTCCATTTATTTTTTTATTATACTTATGATCATCTGCAAAACCCCTCATTCCCATTAAGAAGGTAGCATGGGGATCTGTAGTTGCCTGCTTTATCATACCACGTGCAATAGTACAAGTTAATTCAAATTGTTCATCATTCATCTTATTGCGACCATCGAGTATAATTCCACAACTAAAGCCTTTTTCCCATGGGGTAATTAAAACTTTAATTGAATTTATAAAAGGAAATTTAGTTTTTTTATCCATATCAATTTAACGTTGGCGTATCAAATGGCCTAATATCTTCTTTAACTGTTTCCATAATTTCATCTATTAATAAATCAAAATCATCCATAGGCAAAGCTGTTTTATATAATCTTAAAGCCTGGGCAAGTAATACTCCTGAAACTGCTAGAGGATCATGGTGCTTACAAAGTTCAGTCATTGTCTTAAAGACCTGATTATAAATAACGTCTGTTTCACTTAGGCTTATCTTTTTCATATTTTACCATTACAGGTTCTGTTAGAAATCCCACATTATTTAATCTCATAAAATGTTTTGCATCAACAATAACCAAAGGACTCCTATGATTCATTTTAATAAATACTAAAGGTTCATTACTTCCATGAGAACTGGCTTGATCATAGGCATCATACATTTTTTTCCATCCTTCAGTATTCTTACATTCAATATCATAAGGAAATACTTCCCGTGCTTTTTTAGATAGTTTAACATCAGCACCACGTTCTCCCATGATAGCTACCTTAATATCATCATCGGTAAGGGCAAGAAATAGACCCCTCAAACTATCCCTCACCCAGTTCTGTAGTCTACGCCCCTTGGCTTTTCGACTTCTTGTAGTTGTCATCTTTCCTCGGATTGTTTACTTCAGTATACCAAACCCACTTAGGGTTTTTACCTTGTGACTGCTGTTGCTGTAACAACTGCAGTTTACTTCCCCAACAAGGAAGTTTGTATGGGCAAAATGAACACACTGTGCCCAAAACTCGGTTACCTGTTTTTTTAGTTCTATAAGTTTCTTCAATATCATCATAACATTTTTTAAAGGGAACCTTATCGTGCAATGCTTTGAAATTATTCTTTACTAATTTTAAAGCCTTAACTCTGTATTCATCATCAACCAATGGGGTTTCACAAATAATCCATTCACCTGTAGATTTATTAATAACTATCCATCCACCAAAATCTGCCTTCTCACTTTCAGAATACAAATAACCCTGGGGTATATAACCAAAGGCATCCTCTTTAGCTATCTCTTCAAATCCACCCAACTCTCCGAATTTTTTTGTAAAGGAAAATGGCGATGCACTTTTAATATCCCAAACCTTTGAATCAATTTTGACATCCAGCTGACCTTCAATTTTCGATCCATTAAATTTATAATTAACTTTTTTCTGCTCATCTTCTATTTTAACTCCTGCTGATTTCAATACAAATATAGCCAAGGCCTCAACCAAATTACCAAATGTATTTCTCATTTTGGCATTATAGGGCTGACCTTCACCCTTTACATTCTGTGCTTCCATTTGTAATTGGCATAAAGGTCTCCCTATATTGGACATCCTTGGATAAAACTTATCCTGTTTCTTTTCTGAAAATTGTTTTCTTAAAGCAGACTTGCATGACTCACCAAACTCTTCAACAAGTTTATCAGATATTTTAACAGGTTCTTTCGCAGCCTTATCTAAATAAAGCTGTACTGTATGGAGGATTTTATTCATTACTTAGATAATATTTCTATTGGATCTGCCTCAATGTCCTTAATGATAGTAGCTGTATCACCATCCCTACTCGTAGGTTTTTTAGCTTTAGCAGCTTTCCACAATGATACAATTTCATCATTTTCAGATTTTATAATTTCCAAAAAAACAGCGAAGGTTGCTTCATCATCTTTACTCATAGATAAGTTAGCACTTGAATTAACATCTATATCAGGTACGTAGTAAACATTACTACCTGTTTTTTGTTTTGTGGAAGTAAGAGTAAAACTACATTTATACAATAATTTTTTTGCTTGTTTAGTTTCTTCCACAGCTTCTTGAACAGGTCTGAATCCCGTTCCAGTTACTCTCCATATCACAGGGAAATTTTTTAAACTATGACTTTCCCCATTTGCTTTCTTCCCATCAAATGAAACTAATCCATATACTAATTGATAACATCTTATTAGTTTTTGAATTGCTTGCTGTTCAGGTGGTAGATCCTTTACTTCCTTACGGGAAACTTTACTACACTTAGTTCCTCCCTGTAAATCAATAGCTTCATCATTCCAATTCTTAACGATAACAGAACGATTTACATATTCATTTTTATCAGGATCAAAATGCATGTATTGCATTTGACTAAGGAAAGGTCTAAAGGTTATAGGGATACCATAAACATTTCCTCCAATACTTGGATCATATACAAAGTAACTTCCTAAAGGAAGTCTGTTTCCGAAATCATCTTCGGGACTCCTATTAAGTCCTAGTCTAGGAACCGATGGTCCTACATTACTTCCTTTATCTTGCCCGATGGCTATCATAATCTCTTCATCGGACATCTTATTTAAATTTATTATTTCACTACCTATCATATTTATTTTTCTCCTTATTTATTATTGAAATGTATACCACGAATTATATAAAAAGTCAAGCAAAGAATTTACTAAAAGCTAAAATAACATAAGTAAAAAATATGACATAAAATATGAATGTAATATACCCATTTAACATAGTCTTGTCTCCCCATCAGTCAACTCATAAGGGAGATTTTCTATAAGAGCAAACCACATAATGTAGCTTTGCAATTCTTCATCACGATTAATATATAATTTTGTAGGAATTCCTTTAAAATCACGCTTTAATTGCTGAAGCTTATCATAAGCTTCTTCTTGTTCATCTTTACCTAGATCTTCCCAATGCTCTTCATCAAGTGTTGCTATTTCCATTTTATTTCAACTCCTTATAAACAGCTATCCAGCCTTCATAACTTAGTCCAGGTGGATTTCCTTTGATGAGTGTATATATCGTGGGATAATTGACCATAATATACATCATCATTTTCTGACCTCTTCTTTGTTTATATTTATTATTCATTAGTCCTCCTATTAGTATTGTACTTCAGGTTTTAATTTAACTTCTAATGTACCTGAATGACATTTTTCTGCATGAAATTTTATTGCTTCATACAATTCACCTATATCACATACATAGTCATCATCAAAAACAGTTTTGATAATTGTCTTTGGTCTTTTACGTTTTATATACTTTCCTTTATTATCATTATACTTACCATCTTCTACTTCAGTATGTATAATTTTTACATTTTTAAACGTCAACATGTGCCTCCTTTTGTTTTAATTTATACTCAGGAGATGATGCCAAAGTATCCAATTCATAACTCGTCCAGGTATCATCTAACGATTTGCCATTTTCATCTTTCTCATTATCATCTTCGTTGGCAATAATCTCCCCAACATAATCAATGTAATGATCACCACTACCAACAGTATCAAAAATTTCTGTTGTAATTTCATTATAATCATTCGCTATTATTTTATCAACATATTCAGTTTTCGAAAATTCAGAATGATCAATACCACCCTTATCCAGCCACTTATTAAACACGGTGCTCTCATTACCTGACTTATCAACTTTAACATATTGTACAATTTTTAATGGGACGTGTTGTGTGACTTTATAGATATGCTTTCCAACATCTTCTTTAAAAAAATACATATCTCTTATTTCCTTTGTCATATTATTATTTAATCTCCTTCATATCCAGCCAGTCATATCCCATTTTAAGATCCGTGTCAAGAGGAATATTAAAATTAATTCCATAGTATTCTTTCAATGCAGGTATTACAGAAGCCGTACCCTGTTTAAATATTTTACTCATTATAGTTTCTTCGCCAGGATAGACATCAGCTACAATAGAATCATGGACTGTATTAATAAGTAGACTCTTTACTTTTTGTTCTTTCATTAGTTTATATATTTTTATACAAGCCAATGGTACAATGTCTGCTGTTGCAAATCCTTGTACTGGGTAATTTTTTATTTGTGTACTGTAACTTGATCCACCCCAAGGCATTCTTTCAGCATAAGGAAATCTATATTCCCTTCCAGTAGGTACCTTAATTCGTTTCAATTCAATGGCTTCGTTCTGCAATCGCTCATGCCACTTAGTAATACCTTTATATTTATCAGCAAATTTTCTATAATATCTTTTCTCTTCTTCCGTTCCTGTGACACCACCATATAAAGGCTTAAAGGTATGGGCCTTTGCATCCTGTCTTGATACACCAATTATATCTGCAGTATATTGATGGACATCAATTTTATTTTTTATATCTTCTATTCCTTGTTTATCCTGTGCTAAAAAAACAGCTGTTCTAAATTCTAATTGTGCAAAGTCCACTTCAAGAATACGCCCATGTTCAAATCGTGAAGTTACAACCTTACGGATAGGAAAAGTTTTTCCCCTTGGTTGATTCTGAAAATTAGGATCACGGCTAGACAATCTGCCTGTAGCCGTAATTGCCTGCATAAATTTAGGATGTAATAAATTATTATCATTAGTAAATGTTTTAATTCCCGCAACAAACGTATTTAAATAAGTTTCCACAGCACCATAACGGATAATGGCATCAATGAATTCTTTTAATTCTCCTTCAGCTTCCCCAACAATTTTGTTTAATGTAATTCTATCTGTTCTAAATCCAGCATCTGCTACATCATAGACACTGCGTGGTCTTTGATTAAACCCTGCAATTTTTGCTAATTTAGAATATATATAACCATCACCATCACAATCAATACATTTAATATATTTTTTATAAGGGGTTCCATCCTTTTTTATTTTATAAATTATGCCCTTACCTTTACAGGTCCCGCAGTGACTGGCGGCTGTCTGATATATTGGATCTGTATTTTGTTTTATTAATTCCCTAAATCTTGTTCGGGAATATCTAGGTCTCCGTTTGTTCTTGCCCGTTGCCTTATTAATACCAATATTAAATATTTTAGCCCATTCATTTTTATCTTTAGGTTTCTTAGAATAAATCATCCAGGAAAGTTGTTCTGTGCTTGCTGGATTTACCTTAGTATCCCCCATCTTATTATAAATGGTCTTCTCAATTGTTTGTTTTAAATGTTCAAACTCAGCTGTATATTGTTTCTCAACATCAGCTAAGGCTACTCTATCAATGTTAATTCCATTCCGTTCCATGTCAGTAAGAACTAATAGAAATTCATTCATCATCTTTATGGTTCTTAGAAGTCCCTTATTCTTGTTATCTCTCAGGTCTTCCATTTGAGAATCAAATAATCTTCTTGTTATTTCAACATCAACTCTTCCATATCTTTCTACAATATCGGGATTAATTTTTTCGAAAGAAACTCCCCTGTCTAAAAGTTCATCAATTTCTTCCTTCGCTTTTTCACCAACGTTTCTTCTCCGACAGCACATATCCAATGTTAAACTTCTACGAAGACCTCTACTTAAAACATAATCACACAACATAGTATCATAGACGTTTCCACTATACTTAAACCCAGCTTCCAATAACCATGATAGATCAAACTTAATATTATGCCCTATGAGTAAAGTTGTTTTATCTAGGATAGCCTGTATTTTATAATAGCATCCCTTATCAATCCTATCCTCATGGTTAGTAAAATAATATTCATCATTAATACCTACACTAACTAAAATATTATTTGGATTAAACGGGAGAGGATCAGTGCCTCCATGTTTAGTTTTCTGAAAAGAAGTTTCTACATCTACTACTGTTATCATCTATACCTCTTAAAGATTACTCTCCAACCCCATGAACGGGTAATTGATACTCCTGTAAATATTAAAGCAATCCCAATACTATCTAGAATTGATGGATATAAACCAAAATAAGGAAAGCAAAAAATTTGTATTAAAATTGCTAGAACAAATCCTGATCCTACATCAATAAAACTTTCAATTAAACTCCTCATGCCCTATACCTACTGATATGTTTATCAAATACACAATCAGGTTCTCCATGATATCCTGTTATTTTATTTTTACTAATACATAAGTGTCTTGTTCTATCGGTGGGATCAACAGCTATATTCCTCCCAATTCCAATTATTAGATCTGCTTCAGCCGCCTTACCTGTCTTTGAATTCTCCATCATATCAAAGGATATAGATGATCTATTGTGGGCATCAGCTGATGCTTGGGATATGGCAATAACACAGCACTGTCTTCGTTTAGATATTTCCCTTGCTCCCGAATAGATTGCCCTCAGCTTTTCATCGCCTCTAGAAAATGTTCCTTTTACCCCTATCTTATCAAGCTGATCAATGACAATAATGTCAGGCTTATATTTTTCACAATGAGAATCAATATCATCTAGTGCCCAATCAATTGTATCAATAAGTGTAATATTATTTTTTATTTTTTCCCATTTACTATGGGCCTCTTCTAAATTCTCCGCAATCTGTACGTTAGTCATTTCAGTACAACAATTTATAATTCTCATTTGAGTTCTTACTGCAGGCTCTTCATTAATAAATGCATGTACTGTAGCACCTTGTTCAGCAAATCCATTACGACCACCCACAAGGCTAACCCAAAAGGCTGTCTTCCCCGCCTCAGGTCGTGCAAAAATAATTGCCATGTTACCCGCACCTAGTCCCGATACATTCTCTTGAAGTATAGGAATGTTAAATTTCCATTGAGTTGTTTTATTTAATTCATTTAATAAATCCCCTATGTTAGTTGTGACAGAATCAATTTTATTGTCAGGCAACCCAGCTTTATGTTTACCAATAATATCTAAGATCATATTAAAGTTTGCTTCCTTGCCATTAAATATTTCTGTTGCTTCAACAGCTACACGTTGGGCTAGTTCACGATCAGCCATGATTCTTACAATATCCTTAGCAATCCCCTCACTTGGCTCCTCAGTTTCCTTTATGTCTTCTAGTAATTTTGTGAATTGTTCTTTGGATGCACGGGTAAGCGATGGATTATATACGGAAGTATGAAGGGCATAGAGTTCGCTGATAGTAATGTCTTTGTCATACTTATCGTGAGCCTTCTGTATGGTTTCATATAAAGCACCAAAGTTTCCTTCAAATACGGACTTAGATATTTGTCCTTTATATTGCGTGTAAAATTTCTTACGCAACAATAGTTTAATCATTTGTTTTTCTATCATGTTATATTTTCCTTATCTATGTTATAGTATTTTATGATTTCCTTTTTATCTTTTTCAAGAAAACAAAAGATATAATATTTTTTTTCATATTCAAGTAAAGTTTTATGATTGTGGGGCTTTCCGCTTTCTTCATCTAGTATATTTTTTTGTAAATAATTCAATGCTACTTTTTTGGAATTACAATTTTTTATTGTGTAACACATACTAGGTGCATACTCAGGAATCATCCATGATTCAACCTCAACATCATAGCTCATAAGTAAAAAACATTTCATATAAGTCCTGACTTTCTTATTCGATTAACTTTATCTTCAACCTCATGGGCTAACCTTCTGTTATCCTGTCTTAACTCACAAATTTCTTTTTTTAATTTAGTTATTTCTCTTTTAGCATCTCTCATTTCTGGTGATGAATCAACATGATCCTTTTTAATAACTGTGACTTCCTGTTTAGGTCGTAGACTTTCCTGCATCTCTGTTAATTCCTTATAAGTTTTATCAGGATTTTCTTTAGCAAGTTCATGAAACGTTTTGTCAACCATAGAATATCTCCTTGATTTGTTCAGTATTAAAATACTTTAGATCATCCTTTAAATGTTTAACATAAACATCTGTAAAGCCTTGAAATTTTAATTCATTTGCAATCTTAAATGACTTAGAGGTAGCATCAGGATCAAGAGCAACGTATAGTTTTTTGTATGGTTTAATATATTTATTATGGTTATTAACTAAGGATGTTCCCAAGATAGCAATCCCTGTAAGAATATTAGATACCGCACAGGCGGATGCACAATCCTCAACGATAACTGCATCATCACATTTGCCACATTTAAAAGGAATACTTTTATCCGTATACATATACCACTTTGGATATACTTGAGCATTAAGTCCCCGACCTACAGCCCCTGCATATTTATTATCCTTAGGATCTTTAATCATAAAGACAATTCTATTCTGTTTAACATCATACTTAATATCAGCACGACCCCAGGCAACGGCTTCCCAACAATTATTCTTATGTAGATATTGTTTTGCTTTTTCATTTGAATGCACAGATTTAAAACTATCGGGAACATTAAATTGTCTAGGGGTATCATCTTGGGTTTGTCTGAATGTCTTGGCTACATACTGCATATCTTTTTCTTTTTGTTTATCCCCCTTAGCACTGCAAGAAACATGGAAACAATACCAGCTTAATTTATTATCAGTTGTACTTACAATAAAAGTATTCTTGTTGTGACAGAAAGGACAATCACTTCGCATTTCCGTATCGGGAGGAATAAAAAGTCCTTCGACAACTGCCAGTTGCTGTTGGTAATTCAAACCCAACTTCCCAAAATTAATTCTTTTTCTTTTTTAACACCATTAAATAATTCTTCGTAGGTAATTATTACACGTTTATCATCAAAGAACGTATCCTTTTCCAATTTCATATAGCCTTTTTCAATGCAAACCCCAGCTACATGATTAATATAATCAATCATTTTTACTGTTGGCTCTGACTTGAGGGAAACTTTGACGGTGCCATGAACACCATGACCAAATAGTCTAATTTTATATCTTTTCACAAGATATTTGTATATCAGAAATTTTTTAATCTGTCAATGATTTTATTTTTTCTTGGTTGTAACTTTAAACTTCCAAATATTTTCAGGATCACCGATGCCGTAATTTAAGGCACTCTTTAAACTTTCTTTGATATCATTTGCCGTTATTTCTTTTTCAACATTACTAATTTCTACGATATAAGTTTTAGTTTTTATTTTTTTTGATTTCATACTTAACATAATTACCAAATGCCTCCGTATTTTGTGCATTTAAATAATCATTAGAATTTGATTTTATTTATCCCTCCGAATATTTTCCACGCATATGATCTAGATGTACCTCAACATGCTCATCAACAATTTCTTGTATTTCATTAGCAAGACCTTCATGTTCTGTAAATAAATCTGCCGATCCAATTTTAATATTCGTTCCATCATTTAGATCCACAGTAATAGTCCAAGATTCGAAAGCCAGTGGTGGTTCGTTAGGTTGGCTCATTTATTTTTCCTTTCTCTGTTGGCTTACAATAAGTAAAGCCTACCCTATAATCTTTTTTATTAATAGTATAATGAAAATTAACTTCATGCTCATCAACGTATTCTTCACAGGATTGATAGTCTATAAATTTTTCCTTTAATAAATATTTTACACCAACCCTTGCATCAAAGTCAGTAAATAAAAATATAAATAATTCAAACATAATTTATAAATGATTAATAAGTTTTACTATCACTAATTTAAGACTAAGTTTTTTTAAATGCCCGCGTTCATAATGATGAAGTAACTTCTTGTGTAGCATTACTATGTAGTCGGGATCTGTTCCTGCTATATCACACATCAATCTAAATCTTGGTTTGCTTGTGTTAAAGAAATCCCTCGCCTGACTTTGCATAACACTTAACTGATCTTTGGAACAAAAATTTACACTGCCTATGCTACCAAGACTATCCATCAAAGCACGTTCCAGCATGGCTTTGGCAAGATTTTCCTCTGCTCCAATAAGAGAACCTCCCTTGCTGATATTACTTACGTTGTGATTTAAAGTATTCATTGACAATTTTGTAAAAATATGTTATGCTTTTTTGTTCCCTTAGGGAAGCCTAATAGATATAGTCCAACCATAACTTTATGTAGAAATATTAGTCTTACCTTCTTGTATCTTTTCGGTCTCAAGAATTTTTGTTGTCTTCTTAAAGTTTGCATTGATCATAGCCTTAGCCATATCAATTTGTTTCTTAAGCCTAACTATCATATCATAAGGAACACCGTCAGCTTTAATAAAATATGTAAGGTCATCCGAGATCTGTGATGAAACATCTTTCTTTCGTAATCCAAAGTATTGCCAGTCGGGTTCTTTACCTACATTTTCAAGATAATTTGTTAAGGGGTCGTTGATGGTAGGCTCAGGCTTTTTATTTTCTATGGTCATGATTTTAGTAAACCATTTATTTTCTTTACTAAATCTTCAAGGGTTGAACTAACTTTATGTTTATAAAGAAAATGTTTATGATCAGCTTTTAGTTCATTTAAACTAGGATCTTTATATGAAGATGATGCCCCAGTAGGTTCAACTTTATTTTTCCTACGTTCATATGCTTCAGCTTTATTTTTTGTATCTCGATGATCTTTTAATTCTTCGTGATGTTCTTGGGTCATAATAGTTCTCCTTAATTAAAATTATCAGGATCTAATTATCATGTTCAAGCAATCATGTCAAGAAAAAATTACAGGATAGACCACTAGGATAATTACCCCACCATAGAATAGACATCCAAATATATTACGCATTACACCCTCCTCGTTTTGTACATATGGTCTAAACCTATGTATTATAGGATAGTCTGTCAAGTACTAGGACTAACTTTACACCTTAAATAAGGTGCTATTTTACTAGGTTTTAGGGGGTTGACAAAATATTTTTATTTTGACTTTAGTTTTTGGGGTGATTTTTGTGTACTTTAATAAATCCCAAGACGATTTAAAAGTTTTTTTGTGTTAGCTGATATTAAATGATGATGTCCCAATGAACACATGCGATCATCACTTGTCCACCAAGTCTCATACTTATCCTCATCTTGCGTTGCCTTACCGCCAAACATTTTTTCAATTAGAATTTTATCTGTCCATCTAAGGTGATCTTTAGTTTTGAATATAAGATTAAGGGTATACTCATGATCACCATCATGTAGATTAAATTCTTGTAAAGTGTAGAGTGCTTTAGCCATAGTTTAAAGTATTTTTAAAGTGGTCAAAGTTAAATATCCATTGACCGTGTAGAAGCCATAAAATATAGGTGGTATCATTTAAGTTCTTATATTAGTGTAAACACCCTATATGCCGTGCCTAATATCAATTTACTCAAACTCATCTACATGCCATAGTATAGTAAAAGGATTGTGGCTATTCAATATATTCACCTGCTTCCTACTATTTAACCTGACCACAGAAACACTCTAAACTACCAAACATAAATGTCAACAGAAAAAATCGAATATTCGATATCTTAATGCTTGACTTATTTTCTTGTATTCTTTATATATATTACATTCTAATTATTTGGGTAAGTTCTTACTGATCAAATCATATGACCAAGTAGATAGATAGGGGTAGTATCCGAGAGGTGCTACCCCGTATTCATTACTAGACCTAAAAGTAGCTAGTAATAGTGGCGATACCACTTAAAATATCGGGTGTTACTCGGTGATGAATAAAATAAGGGTCAGGTGTATTCCAACGAGAAACAAGAGTTATTACTTATGTGGTGTACACGGGTTATAATAACTACACTTGACCCTTAAAATTAAAACAAAGAAAAAGGAATATTAATGAACAAAAAAATTGATGCAATAAAAAAGAACAAGGAAGATACAAAGAGAGCAGTAGATAAGCAGATTAAATGGAGTGTTACCTACGGCAATGCCCGTTTAAATACCACGTTACTAGTCCACGAGGCAATCACTAAAGGGTATATTAAACTAGAGTATAGTGATAAGGATGGAAATAATAAAAAAACTTTAAACGAATTAGAATTAATTGGCAATGAACACATTAGATATTTTAAAAAGGAATACACTCAAAAATATTTAGGTGTTACTTGGACAACCAAGACACATAAAAATCAATTGGATGCTTTAGGTGATGCCCTTAAGGATGCTATTGTTTTATATCAAACGAAGTCTTTAGAAGAGGATGAAGGTAAACATTTAGACGGGAAGAAGGGTGATAAGTTATGGGTTAAGAGTAAATTTGTAACAGATAACAATCCTAATTTAAATCCTAATAAAGCTAAAGGTAAAATGCTTTTATCCTTCAGTCAGCTTGACGAAACTTGTCGGAACTATTATTCAAGGCAAGGCAAGGGATCGGGTGGAACGGCTACGATTAAACTTGATCCACAAATTGAGAAATTAAATGTAGCTTTGGTTAATGATATGGGTGATAAGGCTAATCCTTTTCTGAAAAGTACCAAGAAAACACAGGAAAAATTAGTGGCTTTATCAACAACAATTAGTAATTATATCCGAGAGAAAATCTTAAGTGAAGGAGTTACGGATATACCTGAAGATAAAGTTAAGGATACACCTGAAGAAATTCCAAACCAAAAAGCCATCGTTAATGTTCAATAGTTACTCCCAAAAGAAAGGCTAGTAGATCTGAAGATTTTCCCCTTACCTACTAGCCTTTGGTTTTTTA
>Ga0208010_1000415_pt1 | contig 15375 bp, 17 predicted proteins | sample 2_EtaG_FD_184074 | JGI IMG/M metagenome (GOLD analysis project Ga0208010, IMG submission 184074) | Marine viral communities from the Subarctic Pacific Ocean - 2_ETSP_OMZ_AT15125 metaG (SPAdes) (version 2) | ecosystem: Environmental > Aquatic > Marine > Oceanic | place: Pacific Ocean | collected... | reverse complement strand
TGTCTGTATATCTGCTGGTACAGCCTTGCCACCTTTACTTGCTCTCTGCCAGTACCAATCAATAGCACCTTGTTTACTTGCTACTTGTGAATTAATTACACCAAGCATATTCTCTTTAAGTGTGTCTACATCTCTGTCTATGCTTGCGTAAGTACCTATAGCCTCATCACCACTTGTGTCCACAGTTAGTTGACCTGTCCAGTAATATCTTTGGTCTACCTTAACCTCACTATAAGGCACTACACCTAACGAGGAGAGTAAGTCAGCATTTCTAAATACTGCTGGTGGGTATGTCACACCGTTTACCGTCAGGCTCTTTGGTGTCTTAATTATTGTTGCGTTGTAATACCACATATTTGCTCCTGTTATCGTGCGTTAGAATGTTTAAAGGGTTGCTCTGCGAAGGCTAGGTAGATGAAAGTAGCACCATCAGTATTTATACCACTATTAGTACCTCTAATCTTAAATCCATTAGATACTAAATCCATCCTAACAGTTGAATGATTAGAAACTTCAGCACCACTATCGTTTGCTCTTAGATAATCGTCTACAAGATTATATGAAACACCTCGTTCATTATCGAATATATTCCAATCTTCAGCTGATGTAGAATGTTTTTGCATCACATAAGCTGGTCTAAATCCTGTGTACACAAATGTACCATCAGTAGAATTATTTCCAGTATATGAACCCACCTTCGAGTAGCCGTCTACAGATGCAAAATTATAGAAAATATGAGTAGCTCCATTTACAACAATATTAGTACAAGGTTTTACAACTGTTGATGTAGGTGTTGTTTCATACACATTTGCAGCATCTTGTATTGCTGTGGCAGAGTCTAACTCAATAAATTTACCAGCACCACCTAAGTCTTTGTGATAACAATTCCAATGGTCGGTACTATCTAGACGCCTCTGAATAATCATTTCAGGTGCAACACCTAGATTATGAGTATATGAACTGTCATTACTTATGTTTGAATCACCAGTAACTTTAACTATAGAAAATCCAGCATCAGCATTACTCCTACCAGAAGCACTTGTTAAACCACTTGTTACTGTTGGTGTAAAAGTTGTTGGGCAGTTCCAGTTCCAAGAAACGTGGGATACACTTGATTCATTTAATGTACTTGTGTTACCTATTGAAAATCCATCAGAATCGAAAGATGAGAATGTCGAAAGAGAGTAATTTTCAATCGAAGTCGTGTCTGATTTCAAATAATAACCAGCACCTCGGACAGTATCATATAGGTTATGATTTTTAGTGGCATTCTCTCTATTTTTAATCCAAACAAAATCGGGCTGGAAACCAACACCTGTAATTGATTGTGTTGACGCATTACCAGTATAAAGCACAGTATTAAAATGCTCACTAGGAATAACAGCAGGGTCAGGTAAGTTAGATGTACAAAGAGCTAGGAAGTCAGTAGGCGGGGTGTAGTAGAAGTCACCTATATCATTACTATCTTGATTGCCTTGTGCTGTCTTGTTACCTGCAAATGATGAATCTTGTCCGAAGTTGGCTACAATTGTGCCCCCGCCTCCACCAGAAACATCACCAACTCCTATGTGCCAAGTACCAGTTGAAGAAATACTTATTGTACCTTTTGCAACATTATTATGATAAAAATTAACTGTATCATTATCCACATCTAAAACTACACCAATAATATCACCATTAGAAAAAGCAGAACCATATGAACTTTCACTTCCACTTACATACTTATCACCATCATTACCCATATAGCCGACATCTCTAGCACCACTTAAACTACCTACATTAGTACCTGCTTGAAATGTTGCATCTAAATCACCAGTGACACCAACGAGCCAACGAGGTAAACTTGTATATGCTTTTATGTAAAATTCAGCATACCATTTGCCACTTGTAACACCTATCGTTGAAAAAGTATTACCACTTCCTGAATTAGGAGTTACTACTTGTAAATTGCCCTCCGAATAGGTATGACTACCTATTGAACTATAAGGAGCTTCTAAAGGATTAAACGTAGCAAAGTTATTCGTAGGTGAATCAAGAACTTGGTCAGAGGCAGTAAGATTGTTTACTGTCCAATCATTACTTCCAGCAGCATCATCGCCTAAAGCAGCCGAATCTGAAAAATCAAGATAGAAACCATTAGTTCCATAAGTACCTGTGTATTTAGTAGGCTTCCAGTGTCCGTAGTCTTCGTCTGTTTCACCGAAGTCTGCTGGGGTTAGTGCTTGACCATCTATGAAGTGTACTTCTGCTAGGTAGCCGTCTAGGTAATCTGCGGTGTCATACCCTATATTATGTTGTACATTATTATTAATATCAAGGTCTGCATTTTGAGTTGGATAATTTTCTGTATAGAAGTCAGTAATTTGTGTTCCGTTAAGATAAACCTTACATCTATTAGAAGATGTACTTTGGGTTGTATCCAACACAACAATTATATTATACCAAGCAGAGGGGTCACGCAGAGAAGCTGAAGTGTCTAAAGTTAATCCAGAAGAACCAGCAATAGATAATGCACTTTCACGATTTGATAAACCTGTCCTGCGTAATTGAATAAATGTGCTATTACTATTCGCTTGAAAGAAAGAATAGTTATCATCTTCTATATTGCCATATTTAAACCAGCAACTAAAAGTCCAAGTCTTTTGGTCACCAGCACTACTAGGAGTTCTACTTAGATAAGCAGAGTCATCATCATTAAAGCGTAGCGACTGGTCTATCGTGTAGCCACCAGATACTTTAGCTAAACCTGTATTAAGAACTGCCATATTATGTGCTTAAAGCCTCACTTGCCGAAACATATACATTTGTGCCATCACAATAATAAGAAACCAGATAAGTACCTGCTGTACTAACATCCCAGCTAGAGCCTTTCTTAACTTCACTACCAAGAGCGATAGTATGACCAGACGCATTAATTACAGTTATAAAGCCAGACTGCCCAGCCTCTTCATTTGTAAATTCAAGAGTATCAGGACTTGCTGCTGGAGTGTATTTAAAATTATTAGCAGTATCTAAATCTAGTGTGCCATCTGTTACAGTAGAGGGTGTACCTCTTTGAGAGCCAGTCCAAGATAAATCTGAACCAGTGAAAGCCATAGTAGCACTTGTTCCTACCTGTACGCCATTCTCTTGAAATTTAATCTCCTTACCAGAACCATCGGCATTCAGCGTTAGGTGTTCACTGCTAGATTTAATTGTACTCATTTAGGATACCTCGCTTTAATTTCGTTTATGGCATCAACCCAAGTTGTCGTGCCATCTCTGTTGTCATCGAACTGCATCTCGAATTGATTTAGTTGGTCGTATTCTGCTTTTCTTGATTTTATGATTTGATTATCAGATTCTAAAATTCTTGCTTCATCTTCAAATGCGTTGAGTTGTTCTTCAGTAGGTTCTGGTTTTTCAGCAATATTCCAATTTACAATTTTATCATCTAAAGTTTCAACCTCTGTTCCTGTTCTAAAGTCTATTGTTCTACCAACATAAGCATTTATTTTGTGCATTAAATTATCCATAACTATTATCCTATTCTAAAACCTTCTAAAAATGTTGTTGCTGCTCCGTTTTTAATAGTACAAGCATCTGTATAAACCACCAGATATACTTCATCATCTGCTGATATATTCATTATAGCACTACCTCCCATCGCCACAGTCCCAGCAGCTCCAACTCGAACTTCATTTAGTGCAATCTCAGTTGAATTTTGTTTAAGTTTAGGTGCTATAAGACCACCATTTGAAACACTTGAACTTATCCTAAAACCATAATTAATGAGATATTTTCCCGCAGTTGTAATAGTAAATTTATATGAGCCGAATGTTACACCACTACCAACAATATAATCTTGAGTATCAAATGTTATAGTTTGATTACCACCACCGTGAGATTGGTCTACATTTAAATAAGCTCTAAATATAGGAGTATTATTAGCAGACATAGTTGGAGCAGCTCCAGCACCAGCAGAAGTTAATACTTCTCCACTAGAACCAGTTGCGACAACTGCTGGATTGCCACTTGCATCATAAGTAATAATATTACCATCTGTACCAGCAGCCATCTGTGCTAGTCCAACTGCATCATCTGCTAGAGTTCCACTATCTACAATCCCATCTGGGAGTCCACCGACTGATATGCCCGAAATTTCTCCACTACCATTGATTACTACTGCCATTAGTTAGCCTCCAATATTTCAATTCTTGTCGTGAGTTCTTCAATCTTTGCTACTGCCTCTTGAAGTGCTGAAGTTAATAGTGGCACGAGTTTCGATTGGTCTATACCTTGATAATCCTCGACCTCTCTTTCACCCATTACAGCTTCAACTGCTGGTGTTAGCTCGTTACCTTCTTCGTCATAAGTAGCTTCTATTGCTGGTTCTACTTCGTACTCCTCAGTTTGCATACCATCTTTAATACCAGTAATAGCTTCTGGAACTACCTCTTGTGCTTCGTGTGCTAGGAAACCATCTACTCTACTTCCATCTACTTTCCAAGCAAAGTTAACTGGTTTAAGTTCTTTGAGTCTGTCTATAGAGGCTGACATTGGTTTAACATCTTCTTTTAAGCGGTAGTCTGAAGATGTGTTGAAGGATGTTGAGGACGAATTAATATAAATATTTCCAACATTTGTTGAATCTTTATAAAACATTACTCCACGACCACCTCCTCCTCCTCGGCACAAACTTATAGCGGTATGATTTGAATTGGAAGAATTACAAGCCATAGTAACTAAATCCCAACCTCTATTTTCAACAGCAAAACCCTCATTTGAACTATTAGGAGTTGAGGTTGTGCCAAAATAAGCACTTCCGTTATTATCAATCTTCATAGCATCAGTCCAACTAATCGCTGCATCTGCTGAACCAGAAGGTGCTACTTTAAAAAAATGTTTACCATCATATTGATTGTACTGTGATGCTTGGTCAGCAGTTATATACTTTGATGAGTATTCATTACATCCTAAAACAACTTCTGCTCCATCTGTTACTGCGGTATATCCATATAAAGAGCCAACAGAACCTATCTGTAAAGCGGAGTAATTTGCGTTCCAACTCTCTGGAGTTACGCCAATTCCTACGTTGCCAGAGGAGTCTATACGCATCTTTTCACTAGTGTCTATTTTTAAGCTTATAAACGAGTCACTTGCAGAATTATTAGGGTCAGCTTCAATAGTTAGAGCATTATTACTACCAGAAACATTTCGCAATCTACCAGAAACGTGATTATCAGCATCGTGAATATCTAAGTTATTATTGCTTTGGACAGTCAGCCCATCAGCAGTAACACTACCAGTAACATCAATATCATTTGCAAAATCTACACTCTCGTCTGAATTAATTGTTATAGCTGTGCTTGTAGCATTATCATCAATACCTACACCTAGAGTTACATCACCATCAGGAAGTGTAATCGTTGAATCATCATTCGTATTAGGAGCTTCAATAGTTAGCACTCCACTTCCCGAACTATTTCCTTGTATCTTAACTTTACTCATATTATGTCACCACCCAAGTTGAACCAGTAGGTATGGTAACGCTGTACCCACTGTCGATTGTAATAGGACCTGCTGTTAGAGCATTGTTACCAGAGGTTATTGTGTAGTCTGCACTTATTGTGTGTGCGTGTTCGTATAATCCTTTTGTTGTTGTATTAGCATCTGTATCTAAGGTTGCCCAGCTTGCATCTGAAGCATCAGTTGTTAAATACTTACCAGCATGTCCTGTCTGAGAAGGTAGTGCATCTACTGTAGACCAAGCATTATCACCTCTAAGGTAAGTAGAACTTGATGCTGTACCTGTAGCACTCATCATTGCAATATCAACAGCACCAGACGCAATAGTAAGAGCTGTACTACCTGTTACATCTCCAGTATGTGTAGCGTTTGATACCTTATTATCTAGTTGTGTTTGTATAGCAGAGGTTACACCATCCACATAATTTAACTCAGTATCTGTAGCATTTACTGCACCATCTAAATTAGGAAAGGTATTCTTCAGGGTAGTTTTGATACCTCTTATATGGTCATCACCCTCACTAACATTATCAGTTGACGTAGGATTTGCAGTATTAAGGCTGTCTATATAATTAAAAGTTTCAGTACCCATTATTTACTCCTTTATGCTGAAGCTGCTGTTACAGTTACTGTTACTTGTAATGTGTCTCCACTAATAACTGAACGACTAGAACTGAAGTCTACTACACCATATAATGTACCTGCTGTTCCTGTTGCTGCTGTGTTTAAAAATGCACCTGCTATTGTAGCTGTGCCTGTCACTGAAAAGTCTACTGAACTGGAGTTAGTCATACTACCTGAACTAGCTGCACCTTCTGTCCATTCCTTTCTATTACCTGAGTAGTCAGTAATTTCTGACCAACTAGAGTGTGATGCCATTGTATCACCAGCTACTGGTGTACCTGCACCCTTCAGTCCAATGTACCAAGCTGTTACTTGTGTACTGGCATGAAACTGTGTGTCTAGTATGTGGTTCAGTCCGACTGTTGTAATTAAATTCTTATTGTCTTCCTGCCATTTTAAATTACCATGCTTATCTAAGCAAGTAACTTTCCATATATTGGTTAATTTTATTCCTACGTCTTTCATATTATCTCCGTTAGTTATTCGTCAGGGTCAGCTACCTTGGTCCAGATAGTTGAGGTGTCTTCTGCTTCGTCATTCCACAGGAAGTTGTTATCTGAAGTAGTATTACTTGTTATGCTCATTGTAGCACTCTCTTCAAAATTTACGTTATTCTTTATTGTTTGATTATTTGCTAATGTTAGTGATACTGGATATTGTACACTAGCTGCTGCTGTAGTTCCTACTGATGTTCCCATTGTAGCTGATGCTAGTTTGATTGCATCCTCTTCATTTAATTCAGAGAATATAACCTGGGTCATGTTAGCTGTTACAGGGAATGCAGCAGTTTGTGAAGAACTTAAAGAACTATCAGCGTTAAGGTTTGCTGTTGCTGAGTATGTACTTACTGCCCAAGTGTATGGGTTAGTAGCCCATGTATTAGTATCTGCAGCCCACGTACTTTGAGCCACTAGCCTTCAACTCCAGAGTATATATTTCTTACTCTCATCTGTGAGCCTGAATGTCTATCCTTATCATCAGCTAATTGTAATTTACTAACAGCACCACTGTAAGCAGACAACCATAACTGTATACGTTCATCATTCTTAATGAAAGGTTCTGCCTCTAGTAATGCTCCATATAATAGTAGGTCTGGTGCATTTGTAGTTAGCCAGTTACTTGTTACTGTACCTGAAGTACCATCACCTAATGCCGTGAACTTCTCATAGAAAGCCATCTCTACTTCATATACTGCATCTGGTATTGGTGCTAGTTGTATTTCGTCACCTATTAATGTATATGCTCTAGGGCAACCTGTTGAGCTACTACCATATAGTCTATCTAACATCTCAGGTGTTATATACTCTAATGGTCTTATAGGATTATTGTTTATTTGTATGTTACGCATTTGTACATAACCACCAGGGAGATTAAAGTATCTCTGACCTGAAGTGGTACTCATTGTACTTCTTACTTCCATTGGTCTGATGCGAAGCTCTCTATTAATTCTAGCTTCAGCTAATGTAATGAAGTCTGGTATTCTACTAGTTAAGTCAGACCTGTCTAACCAATCAGCTATTGCATCTTTTAAACCTGAGTAAGTATTTAATGCCATTATAGTTTTCCTTTAGTTGTTCTGAATGCTGAGTTCTCTGGTTTATTTAACCATTCCTTCATTCTCTCTTGGTTCCCCCAGATACCTTCCCTCATCATCTGTTCTACTAACACTAGTGGTATTCTTGCTACCCTGTGTGAGAACTGGCTGTCACCATCATATTGTTTGCGACCACCTCTTTGACTATCAAACCTTAATAAAGCATTCTCTTGTGCGAGTTGTCTTAATTCTTTATCGTCTTGTGTACTGACAGAAGTTAAACTTCCATCTGTGTTTTCAATTAGTGTGTTTTTTAGTGCCATAAATTATAGCACCCCAGTTGCCCAGGGTGCTAGGTAGATTAACCAGTAGTGTATTGTATCTTACCGTTAGCAGCTTCATTGCCACAACGTAGACCATACTCAACTAGAAGCATCTTTTTGTCGCTATCGCCTTCTTTCGCAATATCCACAGTTTGGAAGTCACGTAAGTAGTCAACAGACCACATGTCATTTTGTAGGAAGTATATAATATCCTGGTCGGCATATCTATCCAACTGAATGTTGAATGTACCGAAGTCAGAAACATATACGTCTACAGCATTGTAAATTGACTTGTTGTCATCTACAACTGATTGTGTGCTAGAAGCACGACCTGACATTGCAGTGATTAACTTCTTGTTGGTAGCACCAAGTAGAATAGTTGATGGTTCACCACCAGCATTCCATGTGCTCTCAGCAACTGCTGTTATATCAGCCTCAACTACAGCAGCATGAGAACCAGAAGTACCAGCATCTGTCACGTTAGTAGTGATGAAAGCAGCAGCTCCTTTAGTTTCACGAGCAGTAGATGCATTACCAGCAACTGCAGCATTGTCAGCTAGTAGAGAAGTTTCCATGTCACGCTTAAGCTCTTTAGAAGCTTTAGCTAATTGGTGTGCCATTTCTGACTTCTTACCTGCATTGTTAACTTTGTCCTGAGTACCAGTTACTTCAACAACCTTCTTAGAAATTTGTGTATAGTTTCCAAGACGAGTAGTTGCAGTAGTAGCTGCTGTTCCAACTGCTGCACCTTCAACCACAGCATTAGAGCCAGAGGCTGATGCTAGTGCATCGGTCTGCCACTCAAAGTAAGTATTAGAGACACTTCCCTTCTTAGTTATACTAGATAGAAAGGGAGTATCCGTTGGGCTTATATCATATATGACATCAGATAAATCCTCACGGATTGCATTTGCATCATATGTACTAAAATTTGTAGCCATTTTTATTTTTCCTTATATTGTAGCTACAGTAAACCTATACTATAGCATGTCATAAAATACGGAAGCAGCATCATCTTGACTACCAGACTTCCTTAACCTTGTACGCTTTTTCTTGGCTTTATCATTAGCTGCCTCAGATTTAACTTTGCCTCTTCCAGACTTCTGTACCTTAGGGACCTTCTTAACTTTCTTTTTCTTAGGTGCTACCTTGTCTGTAATCTTATCAAACTCCATAGCTTTCTTAAGTATAAGAACACTTCTATGGTCTGCTAGTTGTTCTATTTCCTCAGGAAGGAAACCAACATCTTGTGCGTACTTACGTACATCAGACTTAACAGAAGATTTTTTATCTGCCCACTCAGGTAAGGCTTCAATCAGTTTAGCATATTGGTCTTGCACAAAGTGTGCTCGTGCCTGACCTGCTTGTTCTGCTTGTTGTTGCTGTACAATTTGTTGTTGTTGTTCAGCATTACTTAACTTATCTTGAGCATCTCGGTATTCATCTTTCTTTAGCATGTAAGCATAAGGGTCTTCCTCTTTCAAGGTGTTCCAATCTACTTCATTAAATTCTGATAGCTTGGCTTGTTGTTGCTCTTGCAACATTTGTAAACCGTTAGCATACAGTTGTCTTTCTTCATATAGCCTTGCACGTTCAGTTTCAATTACTTGGTTTTCTTTACGTTTCTCAGCTAATGCTTGGGACTTACGAGTATAGTCAGCTTGTCTTTGGTATCCACTCTTCAGTTCGTCAAGGTTAACATCAAACTCTTCACCATCTACTTTAACTCTATATGTATCTGGTACTTCCTCTTCTGTTTCCTCTTCGTCAACTTCTTCAGTTTCTTCATCTTCTACTACTTCCTCTTCGGCTTGCTCTTCTTCAGAGACCTCTTCGGTTTCGTCTTCAGCTAACTCTTCTTCCTCAACTACTTCCTCGTCAACAGTAGTTTCGGTTTCCTCGTCTGTAGGTTGGTCTTCATCAGACTGCCACATATTAAGGATTTTATTTGCTGCTTCTTCAGCAGAATTTTGTCCAGCTCTTTCTGGAATTGTATTTACATCTTCTTGGATATTCTCTTCAGAACCCATTTGCTTTCTCCTCTCTTAGTTAAAATACTCTTGCCCCTTCTCGGCAAGTTGTCCTGTTTCAAGAACAGATTTGATATGTTGTTCCACTAACTCTAAAGACTTAATGGTCATATAAATTCTGTCTCTCTCAGTCTCTTCACTAATATCAGTTTGTAACATTAACTGTATTAATAATTCTTTTGTTGTATCAAACGCTTCTTTATATAGAGGGTCATTTATCAGACGCTCAGCATCCTGACCTCTCTTAATCTCCTTCCCTTTCCCCATTACCTCTCCTTAGTTTGGACCAATAGCGACTGGTCTTCCTTGTTCCCTCTCTAGTATTAATTCTTGTTGTTTAAGAGCTAAGTCTGCTTTCTTAAGCTCTAGTTCTTGTGCCTTAATCTGCATATTAACCTCAGCCTCTTGTGCTTTAAGAGTTAGTTCTTGTTGCTGTAGTTGTGCATCAAGCTCCATCTCTTTTTGTTTAAGTTGGCTTTCAGTTTGTATCTTCTGCATCTTAATCTTTAACTCTTCCGCTTTAAGCTGTGCTTCCATTTGCTTAGCCTGCTCTTCAGGACTAGGTCCTTGTTGTTGAGGTATAGGCTGGTCTCCTGGGTCTGTAATGAAGTCATTAACATTCTTCATACCCATAGACTTTATCTGCTCAGCTACTAGATTATAAACATTCTTAGGTTTAATCATCATACCTGCTGCAGGGTGTTGTGCAATCATTTGCATTGTTTGAGCTAGTTGTCCTAAATGCATTAGGTTCATATCCTTATTACCAAAACCTAAACCTACCTGTGCAGTACAGTCTAGTTTCTCTTTCCATTCAGCAGGATATAGTGTAACCCATTCGTTATTTAATCTAACTAATTTCTCAGGACTTTCAAACTTCTGTACCAGTTGGTAGACATTGTTGGCTAAGTCTTTCATTCCTGTTTCAGCAAATACTCTAGCTATTAACTCAATCTTTTGTTGAGCTGCGGTCATTACTTGTGCAACACCTGTTGCTGTTTGGTGAGACTTTAAAGCCCCATCATTTAAACCCATAGAGTTCTTATTTACACCAGTTCTTTCTTCTCTAATACTATCTAAGTACCCTAGCATATTGAAAGAGTTTTGGTCTAGTTGTGGTGTTGCTAAAGGACTAACAGCACCTGGAGTTCGTACACGTACAATTCCTCCTGGTCTGCTTGTCATTAGGTCATCTAAGTTAGCTTGACCCTCGACTACTTCATATCGCCCATTATTTGTTAGATACATATTATCTAGCAAGTTACGCATTAAGGTAGTCTTAATTAGTTGAAGGTCGGAGATTAAGTCATAAATACTCAGACCGTAAAATTTATGAGGCATAGGTATAGGTGTAAGGGAGGAGAAGGGAACACTATCCACAGCCTCATTGTCTAACAGTTCGTCTCCAACCTTCGTTATTTTTCTTAATTCGTCAATGCCATCATTATCAAAGTCTACTCTGACGTAGCACTCAGTTACCCAAATACCATCATCAATGTCTCCTGTAGGATAAGAACTATCTTGGTCATAATCAAACCTTGCTAATCTCTCAGACTTCCATTCAGCTTCCTCAGCAGAGAATGCTCTTTCTATTTTAGTCTTTGAATAGCCTTGGCTTATTAATTCTGACTTAGTCTTCTTAACTCTATGTCCTACAAAACGAGCATCATTAATATCTTTAGCATATTTATTAATTAAAAATTCTTCTGGTGGTACAGGTTCTATTCTTACCTGTCCACTCTCGTTTGTTCTTTTGATGACAATATCGTGTAGTACAGGCTGGACATCTTGCATCATCATGCCATCCTGCTCTATCTCTGTAGCACCACCAGTAGCAGTATGCTCTATTATTTCTACATCATCATCTATTAAAAAGGAAGTAAACTCTTCCTCTGTTAAATTCTTATATTCTTCTCTACTGACCGATGTCGTATCATCCCAGTAGTGTTTGACTACACCATTCTTTTGTAGTAGTGCGTCCTTGAACCAAGAGTATATAATATTAAACCCAGGGTTCTGTCTCATTATTACATAATTAGTATAGCTTGTAGCTTGTTTAGCCATCTCCACATCTTCAGGACCTTGTGGTTCAAACTGAACTACCTTATCCCCACCTGTAAATATCTTCATTAGGCTAGGCATAATCCATTCTATTACATCAGCTACATCTCTTGTGACAATCTGGGAGCGACCTTCTTGTTCGTTACCATACTTCTTACCATAGTACCTATCTAAAGCATCAGTCCTTTGTTGGGTTAACTTACCATCACCATATCCTAGTGCACTTTGTATCTCATGCTCTACATGTTGTGATAGTTCACTCTTTGTCATTTTTGCCATAAATTATTCCGTGTAACCCCTCGTTAGAGGGGCTATGATTTTATCTAGCTAACACCGCAAGGAGTAAAGCTACAGCAAGTAATATAGCAAACATACATATTACTTAATCTTTACTTTCTTTGCTTTACTTTCAGGCTGGTCTAGTTCCATATCTATTGTAAGAACTCCATCCTTGAACTTAGCGTTAAATACTTTAAGGTAATCAGCTAAAGCCCACTGTCTAGTGAATGCTCTCTGTGCTATACCTTTATAAACAAAACCACCTTCCTCTTCATCAGAGTTATTTCCAGAAATTTTTAGAGTGTTGTCTTTAACTTCCACATCTAAGTCAACTTTATTGAAACCAGCTAATGCCATCTCAAGTTGGTACTTGTTGCCTTCTGTCTTTTTTATATTATATGGTGGATATTTTGGTAATTCAAAACGTGTAAGGTCGCTGAGTTGTTCAAATACATCATCGAAGCCTACCGTTAAATTTTTAAATGGGTCAAACATTGTTAAGTCTTTCATACTTATTCTCCTTTTATTAAGCGAGGTTTAAAAATGAGGTCCTCTTAATTGAGCAACCTCGGTGTAATCCTATTTCTTTTTGTTAATAGGATATTTTGTTTCTTCTTTTGGAGCAGGGACTGCTTTAATTATTTCCTTTAAGTCCTTAACATCCTTATGTAATTCTTCAATTTTGTTTACTAACCACTGTGGGTTTATGTTCATATGTTCTCCTATACTACCCAAGATAAATCTTGCTTAGGTAAGTCCCTTGACCAGACACTTTCGTTCCCTGTAAATACTGGTTCTGTTACACATAGATACCTGAAAGCATCACTAGCATGTGAGGTCCAATCATGGACAGGCTTCTGGCTCCATATCTTCTTCTTATCATCATAACTACTTCTATACTGTAGTAATGCTTCTAAGCCCTTCTTGGTTTTTAACTCATCAAACCAACATTTATTTAATGTAGTTCTGACAGCATCAATACCATCCATAACCTTTAACTTTGGTGCAACCTGGAAGTCTATACCTAAACTAAAGGCTAGGTCCTTTCTACTTTTACCTGTAGAAAATTCCCTTACCACTATATCGTGTGGGGCAATATGTGCACCATACCTATACTCTTTGTGGTTTAATACATCTATGTAGTGTGGTAATCCTTCGCCACTACTCTCATAATAATCTATAATATTTATAGCTTTACCATCATACTGTGCAAACCATATGCTGGTGCTATCAGAGACCCCAAGGTCCCAAGCAGTTACTACTTGTTTAGATGGGTCGTAAGGAACCTTACCAACCCTATCCTCATCATACGCTGCTTCAATCTCCTTAGCATAATATGCACCTCTAAGTGCAGCAGACCAAGAACACTCATACTCTTGCTCAAACTCCGTATCCGCCATATCTTGCTTAGCAAGTTCCAACTCCTCATCATCTAATATCCCTGTTTCACTAGCTTTAAATAAAAATCTCTTCCAACCCTTTTTGTCATTAGCAGAATGATATAAGTCATAAAACTCATTCTTCCCCTTGGGTGTACCAATAAAGACTGCCCATCCTTTTCTATCTGATAGTGCTGGTCTTATAACCTCTGAGTACATCTTAGGGTTCATCTGGGCATACTCATCAAGAATAACTCCATCGAGGTAAATTCCCCTCAGAGTATCTGGATTATCTGCCCCATATAACTGTATCCTGGCACCCATAAAGTCAGCTCTTAATTCAGCCTCATTGAACTTTATATCAGGAAAATCTATTAATAATCTCTTTAATTCATCCCAAGCTACAGTCTTCGCCTGCTTAAATAAAGGAGCTAAGTAAGCATATCTAGGTGCTTTCTTACCAGTTTGTAAATCCTCTACTGCTGACTTAATCATTTGATTAATAGCAAATACAGTTTTACCAAATCTCCTATGGCAGACAACTACATTAAACCTAGCTAACTCTGTATGTAGTTGAGCTTGTAATTCTCTAGGCGTATAGGGTATTACTACGCCTTTACGTTTCTCCTCTCCCATTTAACTCCTTAATGTACCTTGTCGTCTTTCCTTCTATTTGCATCTGCTATGTCTTCTTCATCAGCAGACCAACTAATATCAAAGTTTCTGTCTTCATGTACAATATGTTGCTTAGGTGTCCATCCTGCCTGTGTCTTTAACCAGAATGTAGTCATTGCTGCACTCTCTCCAGACATTGCCATCTCGTATGCCACACCTGCCACCTTAGCAGTTCTTTGTTCTCTAGCAGTTTCTAATGTATGCTTGTAGTATTTATGCAGGGTGCCTATACTAACTCCCATTATCTTGGATATAGTATGTTGGTCCAGCCCAATAAGCACCATTTCTTCTACTTTCTTGTAATCATCATCAGTAGGAATGTACTTTGTAGTAGTTCTCCTGGACTTCTTTCCACCAGCAGCCATATGCTTAGCAGACAGTCCACCAGTAGGTCTGCCTTTCTTACGTTCAACCTTAACTACAACGTCACTAGGAGGCTTGCCAGTCTCGGCAGCAGCCTTAAGACGCACATCTTGTTCAATATCTTTAGGTAACTTTAGTTTAGACATAACTATATCTCATATAAATGTATAACATAGTGTATATTATACCAGAAAACTACTAAGAAAAAAAACTTATTTAGAATAAACTAACAAACTATACTACAAATAAAGAGAATAAAGACAGTATGGTCTGGTATATAACGTAGTATACTACTATAGTTCCTACTTTATCTCTTTCTTGTTAGTTAGTTGCAGGTTTGTTTGTCGTAACTTGTTTCGTACTTTGATAACTAAGGTATATTATACCATAAAATATATACAAATAAAAACTTATTTAGAAAATATATTGAAATATATGCTATAAGCCCGACCCTGCTGCCATTGTTAGTTAACATTGGAAATGAAAAATAGTAAATTTTACATGGAGGTGGGTTCCCCCGATAATCTTTTTTTTCTCTTCGGGTATCCCCCCCTTATTGTTCCACGTGAAACACTCAAGGGGGGTATTGTTCCACGTGA
>Ga0208010_1000409_pt1 | contig 15419 bp, 18 predicted proteins | sample 2_EtaG_FD_184074 | JGI IMG/M metagenome (GOLD analysis project Ga0208010, IMG submission 184074) | Marine viral communities from the Subarctic Pacific Ocean - 2_ETSP_OMZ_AT15125 metaG (SPAdes) (version 2) | ecosystem: Environmental > Aquatic > Marine > Oceanic | place: Pacific Ocean | collected... | reverse complement strand
AGCCCCCCGAAAAGCACCGGTTTGCGCCCGTATCGGTCAGACAGAGGACCGCCTACCAGTTGGGCGAGGCCCAGTGTGGTGACATAGGCGCTGAGCGTAAGCCCCACGTGCCCGTGATCAACGCCCAGGCCGTCGGCGATCTCCGGGAAAGCGGGCAGGTAGGCATCAAGCGCCAATGGCCCGAGTGCCACGGTCATGCCCAGCAGTATGGCCAGGTGCAGATGCGACAAGAGTGATCTCCTTGAAAGATAGAATCCTAACAATACGGTGGCATATTTCATCAGACCATGCGTATTTTCAGAAATCCCCCGTGCATGATCCATTCACTTCCTGTAGCCTGCGCGGCTTTTTCTTCCGGAGGCAGACCTTATGACCGCTCAATCCCAATCTCTCCCGCGAACCCGAAGCGGGCCGCTTACAGACAGCGATCCCGTTGTTCTCGTGCTCACGATCGGCTTCATACTTCTGTTCGTGGGAGCGTCTATCGTCGACAGCGGATACGTGGCTGACCTGATCGGAGCAGGGTTTGCGTGGACCGCAACGTATCTGGGCTCTTTTTTCCAGGTGCTACTGCTACTCACGTTCTTCATAGCGATAGGAACAGCCCTGAGCCGGGCCGGCGCCGCCCGAATCGGCGGACTGGATCGACCGGAGATTGGCCGTTTCCGCTGGCTGTCGATGATCATGTGCACCTTGTTGGCCGGTGGCGGGGTGTTTTTTGCCGCCGGTGAACCGGTGTATCACTTCGTTGTCACGCCGCCGGCGTTTGATACCGAAGCTGGCTCAGCCTCGGCGGTTGCTCCTGCAATGGCCCAGTCGTTCACGCACTGGGGATTCCTGGCCTGGGCCGTGCTCGGTTCCCTAACGGCTCTGGTGCTGACGCGGGCCCACTACGGACAGGGCAAACCTTTGCAACCAAGAACGCTGTTGTACCCGGTATTTGGTGAGAAAGTCATCCAGGGGCGCGTCGGTGGTGTCATCGATGCCTTCTGTGTGATTGCCGTGGTGGCCGGAACCGTCGGGCCTATCGGTTTTCTGGCCACCCAAATGAGTTTCGGGTTGCATGAGCTGTTTGGCGTATCGGATGGATATGGCACCCAGTTGACGGTATTGGTGGTGCTGGCCGGCGTCTACATGACCTCGGCCATGACCGGTCTGCACAAGGGCATTCAGTTGCTGAGCCGTTTCAACGTGATTCTGGCGCTCGTCATTGCCGGGGTGATCTTTGTCTTCGGGCCAACGCTCTTCCTGGCCAATACCTACACCCAGTCGATGGGCGAATACGTCACCTCGTTCTTTGCCATGGCAACCATGACCGCTGAAACCGCCCCGGCCTGGTGGATGAAATGGTGGACGGTGTTCTTCTTTGCCTGGTTCATTGGCTACACGCCGTTGATGGCGGTCTTCGTAGCCAGAATCTCCCGGGGCCGGACGGTCCGGGAAATGGTTCTGGCCGTGGCTGTTCTGGCGCCCATCGCGACCACCATCTGGTTCACACTGCTCGGTGGTTCCGGCATTTACCACCAGCTTGCCGGCACCTTCGACCTGACCGAAGCACTGAACAACTTCCGCTTTGATGTGGCCACACTGACCGTGGCGCAGGCCTTGCCCGGCGGCACCTGGATGGCGGCTGCGATTCTGCTGCTGACAACCATTTTCGTGGCCACCACCGGCGACTCCATGAGCTATTCCATTGCCATGGTCGGGGCTGGCCATGACGAACCCAACCCGTGGATCCGTGTGTTCTGGGGTGGTGCCATGGCATTGATGGCGGCCATTCTTCTGTATATGGGCGCCGGCCAGATTGGTGTGCTCCAGCAGTTTATCGTGCTGACAGCGATTCCGGTTTCACTGATTATCCTCCCGTCGCTCTGGACCGGGCCGAAAGCGGCCATGGCGATGGCACGGGAGCAGGGGCTGGTCTAGGCTTTTATACAGCCGAGCAGAATACAGGGAGGTGTTCGCAGGCTGACTTCTCTGATTGAAAGCTCCGGGAGGGCTGATGCTGGAATCGTTTGAAGCCGGTTTCACGGCGTGGTTGTGGCCGGGGTTTTCGGCGATTCTCGCGGTTGCCGCGACCTATGTCGTGTATCGACTGGCTCTGGCAGTCTTCCGGCATTTTTCAGAGTCCCGAACGGTTATTCGCCTGTTCCTCGATGCGGCTGCCCGGGCGCTCGGTGTTGTTTTCTGTCTGCTCAGCCTTGCAGGTTCGCTGGCGGCCGCCCCACCGGATCTGCCTTTGATGGCGGCGATTCAGCAAATCACCACCCTTCTGCTCATCCTTGCCATTACCTGGGCGGCTGTTCGACTGACCTCGGCCATTGGCGAGGTCATTGTCGCGCTCAATCCGGTGCTGGAAGGGCATTGGAAGCGGGCGCGCAAGGTCGAAACCCAGACCCGTTTCCTGGTCCGCGCGCTCAACATTCTCATCGTGATCATCGGCCTGGGCGCTGCCCTGATGACCTTTGAGTCTGTTCAGCATATGGGGGCCAGCCTGCTAGCCTCCGCGGGTGTCGGTGGCCTGATTCTCGGCTTCGCGGCCCGCCCCGTCCTGAGCAACCTTCTGGCGGGCATGCAGATTGCCCTGACTCAGCCCTTCCGTATAGACGATGTCCTGCATGTACAGGGGGAGTGGTGCTGGGTGGAGGAAGTGACGGCGACCTACGTGGTCCTGCGGGTCTGGGATCTGCGTCGCCTTGTTGTTCCGCTGCAATGGTTCATCGAGAACCCGTTCCAGAACTGGTCCAGAAACACCTCAGAATTGCTGGGCGCAGTTTTTATCTGGGTGGACTACACCATGCCGGTTGAGCCGCTGAGGCAGGAATTCACCCGCTTGCTGCATGATTCCGGGATCTGGGACGGTGAGTTTTCATCAGTACAGGTCACCGATTCCAGTGACCAGGCGATCCAGGTGCGTTTCTTGATGAGCGCTGCGGACTCCAGCAAGAACTGGGACCTCAGATGTGCGATCCGGGAGGGCATGGTAACCTTCATCCAGGAACATTACCCGGCCCAGCTGCCGAGGCTCAGGGCCCGGGTGGTTGAAAACTGAGTATTTTCGAGGACCCTTCATGTCTGCCCAAACCATATGGATAACCGGCGCCTCCTCTGGCATCGGCGAAGCACTTGCCTTGCAGTTTGCACAGAATGGCGATCGTCTGGTTCTTTCCGCTCGTCGCGAAGATGAGTTGGAGCGCGTTGCCGAACGTTGCCGGGCTGCCACTGGCTTGGCGAGCGACCAGGTTCTCGTGCTCCCGCTGGATGTGACCGACTGGGATTCCCTGCCTGGCAAGGTTCAGACGGTACTGGACAGTTTTGGCACCATCGATTTGCTGGTGAACAACGCCGGTGTGTCGCAGCGCTCCCTGTGCAAGGACACCGAGATGTCCGTTTACCAAAAGCTCATGGATGTGGACGTGATGGGCCAGATTGCCCTGACCAAAGCCGTGCTGCCCCATATGCTGGAACGCGGCTCCGGTCACCTTGCTGTAACCTCCAGCGTTGCCGGCAAGGTCGGCGCTCCCATGCGCACCGGTTACTGCGCCGCGAAGCATGCCGTTATGGGGTTCTTCGATGCATTACGCGCCGAGGTGGAAGGCCAGGGTGTGAGCGTCTCGACAATCACCCCCGGCTTCATTCGCACCGACATTTCCCGCAATGCCCTCGCCGGTGACGGCTCAGCCTACGGCAAGGAAGATGAAGATATTGCTGGCGGTATGGACGTTACCGAGTGCGCCGAGGTGGTGTTCAAGGGCCTCAAAGCAAAGAAGCGAGAAATCCCGGTCGGCAAAGGCAAGGAAATGGCTGCCCTCTGGATCAAGCGGATCTCGCCTGAGGCCCTGTTCCGCATGGCGAGGGCTAGATCCTAGGGTTCGGCCGATCAAAACCGGGGGCTGATCAGAACTTGTAGTTCAGCCCTACCGCAAACAGGTACGAGGATTCATCGTAGAAGGTCAGGTTGGATTGGGTGTCGCCATAGCCGGCAAACGAAATAAACGACCAATCCTTCCAGCCCATGAACTTCGGGTATTCGTAGGCTGCAAACAGGCTTAGCTCATCATCCGAGCGCTTTTTGCTGAATAGTGTGCTGGCGCTGTCGTAGTCCCGCTGTGTGAAACCTGCGGTCAGTACCAGGCTGTGCCTGCCCAGAATATTGAACCAGCTGACTTCGGCTCCATAGGCGTCGAAGCTGCTGGCACTGCCATCGGCGTCATGTTGAATGTAAAGGGCAGAGGGTGAGACAAAGCTGGTCCGCGAGAGAGTGAAGCGGTAACTGCCCTTGGCGTAGTAACTTTCGGCATCGCGGGCCAGATCGGTTCCTGCGGTCAGATCGTCCTCGACATCCGTCGTCGCAAAGGCAAGGTCCAGACTGAAGTTCGAGCCGGAAATGCTGTTCAACTGCAGGCGATAGGCGTTGCCCGAGATGTCGGTCTCTTGTCTTGGCGTATTCAGCTCATATGGGTTCTGCCAGGTTTCTCCCGAAATCACCGTGGGCAAAAAGGAAACATCCACCACGGTGCCCGAGCTGAGACTGTATTTATACCCGAGTTGCACGGCCAGGGTGCCGACCGCAATATCTTCCCTGGTGGTACCAAAGTAAATCTGCTGATTCAGTCCATCGCCGAAGGTATAAGCAACGTTGCCAAGGGGCGCGATCAGGCCCTCTGACTCACTGTCTGCCTTGTTCTCCAGGGAACTGATGGTTGCATCGCCATCGACGTTAAAGTTGGACGTTGAAGAGATGATCCCGGCATTTAGCGAGACTTCACCACTGAATCCCTTCTGAGGCGCCGGTTGCGCGAAGACAGGCATCGCGATGCACAGGATCGGGAGGGCGAGGTACTTTTTCATTCGGATGCTCCGGTTATTCTGAATTGGACGCCGTTTCGAGGTCTGACCTCAGTGATGCTCCTTTTACGCGTGAATAGTGTCTTGCGGTTCAGCATGGTTCTGGCAGTCTTGATTTTCCACGCCGTGATGAACTTCACCGGTGAATGGTTGCGAATCTCCCCGGAAATGTACCCCTTCATGCTCTTTGGCAACCTGGCCCTTGCAGCGTTGCTGATAATGTTTTGGAAAAGCGGCCGCCAGTCTCCGCCAAATACGTGTTAGTCTCCGACGAATACCGAAAAGCAAACGACTGGAGTGGCGTACCTGACATGAGTAGTGAAGACCTCAATCAAGTAATGGAAATGGATGGTGAAGAGCGGTACGACTACTTCCTGAGCCAGGTGGCCGAGGAACGGGAAATCTGGATTCTGGTGAACGGGGAGAGCCGGTTCCTTAAGATCGCCTCGGACGACGGCGATGTGGAATACCTGCCGGTGTGGCCCACTTCGGTGTTTGCCTCCGAGTACGCCAAAGGCGGGGAGGAGCTGACTCCCCGCAGCATTTCACTGCCTGACTTTTTCCGGAAATGGGTCCCCGGCTTAACGAAGGATGGCCTGGATGTCGGTGTGTTTCCCGGCTCTGATAAAACGGTATGGATCACCGAACCTGCAGAGCTCAAGCAGGATCTTCAGGACGTGATGTCCGATTTCTGAAGACGGCTTTTATCGTCTGGCCGGAGCAGAGGCGCTTCCGGCCAGTATGCCCCCGTCGATGTTCAGCTCAATGCCGGTTACGTAGTTTGATTCGTCAGAGGCGAGGTACAGGGCCGCATAGGCAACATCCTCGGGCGTTCCCATCCTTCCCACTGGAACGCCAGCTTCTACCTCGGCAATCGCAGCTTCTCTTGCTTCTCCCTCTCCAAGCATCGCTTCCCACATGGGGCTCATGATGGCGCCGGGGTGGATGGAATTACACCGGATTGGATAGCCTTTTTCGGCGCAGTACAACGCGACTGACTTGGTGTGATTCCGGACGCCGGCCTTGCTGGACGCGTAGGCCGCCGCCCCGGGAATACCAACAATCCCGGATCTTGAGGAAATGTTGACGATGCTGGCGGACCTGGAGGACTTCATCAATCTGATCCCATATTTACAGCCCAGGGCAACGCCATTCAGGTTTGTGGCATGGACTGTCTGCCAGGAAGACAGGTCGAGGTTTTCCGGATCGTGAGGCCCCGTACTTTCCAGGAAACCGGTAATCCCGGCATTGTTCACCAGAATGTCCAGCCCCCCGAATTGATCTTCGATAGACTTTGCGCAGCTTAGCCACTGGGACTCATCGCTGACGTCCAGGTGAAGGTAGTGCATGTTCAGTTTTGAGCCATCAACCAGTGCCTGGCCCCGTAGGTCATCGATATCCGATACGATGACCGTTGCTCCCTGCTGAGCGAACTGAATGGCGATTGCTTCACCAATGCCGCGGGCCGCGCCGGTGATCAAAGCGGTCTTGCCATCGAGTCTTTTCATCCTGAACCCCAGCTTGATTTCTTTTCGTCTGCCCAGATCATCTATTCCAGTATACAACCTGAAGGTAATTAATCATGACTGACATCCGACACCTGGTCTGTCCCCACTGTCACAAGGTTAATCGCGTACCCGCGGATAAACTGTCAGCGGGCGGCAATTGCGGCGCCTGCAAGCAGCCGTTGTGGCCGGATCGGGTTCTGGAGCTCACGGACCAGAGCTTTGCTGCTCATACCGGACGCAGTGATCTGCCGGTGCTGGTGGACTTCTGGGCAAGCTGGTGTGGCCCCTGCAAAATGATGGCGCCCCAGTTTGAGCAGGCCGCGAAAGACTGGCGGGGCAAGGTACGCTTTGCCAAGCTCAATACCGAACAGGCCCAGGGGCCGGCCAGCCAGTTTGGCATCCGCAGTATCCCCACTATGATCCTGTTCCAGAATGGCCGGGAAGTGGCCCGCCAGAGCGGCGCCATGAATCATGCGCAGATCAGTCAGTGGCTGCAGTCCAAGGGTATTCGCTAGCCTGATAAGGCCATTTATTCGCTGGCCGGTCATTAAAACGCCACAATTGCTCAGGCCCTGCCATTGCAGGGCTGAAGGCACCTATCCGAGCTGTTCCCACAAAGTTATCCACAGTTTTTGTGGGTAAAGCTGACTTTGCAGCGACATCGACTTTCTGATGGCGTGTGGCCAGAATTCGAGCCAAACTGTCTGTAACTAGCAAGGCATAGTCGGGCAAGCGACGGCCTTACCCGATTGATCACTCCAACGAGGACCGAATGAGAGTAGTCCTGTTTATCATCATGGCGTTCTGGCTCCTCCCAGCTTCTTCCCAAACGCTCAAGATTATGGGTTCGGACGAGAGCTTTCTGCCGTTTTATTACGGCAATAATCTCAACGAGGGCATTCTGGTCGAGGTGATCAATGAATTCACTATACAGACCGGTATCGAAGCCGATTTCCTCCCGATGGCGCGCAAACGCCAGGCCTGGGCCCTGGAACGAGGACTAGCCAACGCGGTTTTCGCCAACCCGTTATGGATGCCTTTGCCCGAACGAATGCACGCCGTAGGGCCGCTGTTGACCTGGCGTGACCGTGTGTTTGCGCAACCTGGCCGGCAACCGGACTCCTTCGATGACCTCGAGGGAGGTATCTGTCTTCGCAGATGGTTTGTCTACAGTGATCGACTTGAGGCGCGGATCGGGAGCCATCTGGTGCGCCATGACGGCTACAATGCCCAGCAGATGCTGCAAATGTTTCTGCACAAACGGTGCGATTACATCGTCATGAACGAAACGGAGTTCCGGTTTCTTGCACAGCTGGGGAGCGTCGATCCGGAGCTTTACAGCACGGAACTGATAGACGCCGAGTGGCCGGTTTATCTTGGGATACTTGAAAACGAGACTGCTCTAATTGAAGCGGCGGAAGCTTTTTTCTCTACCTACACGATTGACGTGGAGGCCCTGCTGCCTAAACTGCCGCGGCCGGATCGTTGAAGAGATTGACGGTCGGTTTGTCCCTACGCCAGGCATGCAAGCAGTTTTCCCGGCGTCGCACCAGAATGTCCGCTTTGCGATCGAGCCGCATCCAAGGCAGTAACTAAACAAAAGCGAACGTTCGCCGCACCCCAAATCCGTGGCTTTTATGCCCCCTGAAACAGGTAAGAAAAAGCCCATCAAGAACTTGGCAAACGATCAAAAGGGCTGACGGTTCCAGCCCGACGATCGCCAATGATATGCGTGTAGATTTCGGTCGTTCGAATGTCGCTATGCCCGAGAATTTCCTGAACCGTCCTGATATCGCTTCCCGATCTCAATAGCTCTGTCGCAAAGGCATGCCGAAAGGTATGAGCCGTCACACGCTTGGTGATTCCCGTGGCCAGAACGGCCTGCCTCAATTGCCGAGAGTACGATGAGTGATGAAGATGGTGGCGGCACACATAACCAGCAATGGGATGAACGCATCTTGTTGCGGATGGGAACAGGAACTGCCAACCAAAGTCTTTCATGGCCGGTCCATACTTTTTGTGGAGTGAGGCCGGCACTGACGTAAGCCCGAATCCGTCGGCCAGGTCGGACTCATGTACAGCCCTGACATGGGCGAATTGCTGCTCCATCTTCTCTCTAAGATTGCTTGGAATCAGTGTGTATCGATCTTTTCGTCCTTTACCGTTGAATACCAGCAAGTTGCGGCTTTTGAGGTCGATGTCTTTCACGCGAAGCGAAAGAGCTTCATTGATTCTCAAACCACATCCATAAAGAAGCGCGGTAATGAGCCAATACTCTGATTCCATGTTTTGAAGAATGGAAGCGACTTCATCGGGACTCAGAACGGTCGGCATGCGCCGAGGCGTTTTCGTCATCTTGTACTGTAAGTTTTCAATCTCCCGTTTCAGCACATGCTTGTAGACAAAAATGATCGCGCATAGCGCCTGATTCTGAGTGCCCGGACTGACTCCCCGATTGACGGCGAGATGATTCAGGAAGCGCTCGATTTCGTGATTACCCATGACTTCTGGGTGCTTTTTGTCATTGAAAAGGATGAACTGACGAACCCAGTAGAGATAGGACTTCTCGGTTCGGTAGCTGTACTGCTTGGTCCTGATCTCTGTGCGGACCGACTGCAAAAACGGTGATTTCGACACGGTCGCCCTCCTTGGCGCAGTAACTGTATATCCATACAGTTATAATGGAAAACCTCTCAAAATGCCAAATTTCTTGCGGTTTAATGTGCACGGCCCTGCACACTTTTCACAAAGCACCTCTGTAGGTACCTGTTTTCGAATGGGAAAATTTCGCCCCTCTGGATTAAACTTGCAAAAACGTGCATAAATATCCCGCGTGCACACTTTTCACGGAACCAGAAGCTCAAAAATCCCCTGAGAGAGAAAGGTAATGCTCTGAAAAATCGCGGTTAATCGGGTTGTGAAGCAGTTTTGGACGGGGCGATGGTGTTGCGGTTTAATAAGAATGCAAACTAATAAGCTGTTATGAATATGAGTAAACGACCCAACTTCATATATATGGCCGGAATGATCCCTGTTCTCTTCGTGGTGGGCCTTCTGATATTCCTTACGTTCGATAACCTGCTATCTGGTAGGGCTGTGTATGGAGACAAGTTTGGGAATGCATTTGAGGTTGAGGGGCTTGCTGCAATTTTAGTGAACCTGGGCATATTTGGGCTTATTGGCTGGCTGGGCTCTTACTTGGCATTCCTTGTAAAGCGCAGCCCAAAGCTCATGCAGTTTCATAGAGCTGTCGGGGTCGTTAGCGGTGTTTTTATAGCAGTTGGGCTGGTCTATGGGCTTTCATAACAAGCGGCGGCAGCCGGATCAAATTTCCGCTCGTTCCTCGCTTCAATTTGCTCGCTGCGCCGGGCGTTAGGCATGACTAAGGAAATCCGTATGGTCCTCACCAAGGATAAAGGTGGGCTGAAGTTTTTGATCACTATCTGTGTTGTTCTGCCGGTCTTTGTGCATGGCTATTGCGTCTGGAAAGGCGGATTTACTCCGGCAGGGCTCCAAGTACACCTATATCTTTTGCCCTTCTCGGTTCTGTTCTTTCTATTTGCTCTCTCTATTCATCGATCGTTAAAAAATAGGTTGGCGGTTACAGATTCGGGCCTTTTGGCAGAGGACTTTTCCAAGATTGAATTTCCGTGGAAATCGATCCGAAGGGTGTCCACGAAATCACAATTGCTACCTCGAGGTGGTGCATGTCTTTGGCTGGTGTTGCACACTTGTCGCGATAGCGATTACGCAAGTAGCAAAGTGCGGAAGCTCAATCGCGTGCTTGGTGTGGATGGAATACCGGTGTGCAATTTATCGACATACGCTGGCGACATAGAACGTTTTTTAGCACTTGTTGAGCAGCGTGCATCAAATGCCTAACAAGGCAATCAAATTCGTTCCGGCCTTCGGCCTCCACCGGACGCCCTAGTCGGGCGCCGTTTATTGCTGGCGTTAGGACTTCCAAGCATGAAATTGTCGTTTCAAGGAAACCAGGTCATCTATCCAGGCGGTGAGCTAGAGGCTCAATACCCTGTGCAGGAAGCTCGATTTCTCGACGGCAAAATCGTGGTTATTTATGACTACATGGCGTTCCCACAGGATGCTCCTGCGCGCAATCTATTTGCATACGATCAGAGTGGTGGGCTCATTTGGCGCGCCGAGGATATCGGTCAAGGTCGCACGGATGCCTACGTCAATATTCTGAGCGAAGCACCGCTCAAAGTGGGTAATTTCTCGGGCTTTGAGGTCGAGCTAGATGCATCAACTGGTAAGGTTCTGAACAGGGTCTTCACTAAGTGAGTCCTAACCAATCATTCCAGTTCGTTCCGGCCCTGACGGGCCTCCACCGGACGGCCTTTCCTCCGCTTCGCTGCGCAAAGGCCGCCGCTGAACTTTGGCGTTGAGGCTGTAGAAAAACCCCGAAATTCCCGCTCCGGTTTGGTAGCATCAGGCAAACGGACAAGGAGTCGTTGGCATGCCCCGCTTCAAGCATTACAACTACGACCAGGACGCCATGGTCGTGATCAACTACCAGGAACAGCTTCAACCCGGCACCTTTGAACACGCGGTGCACTACCTGATCGAACATAAGCTGGACCTGTCAGTTTTCCACCCCAAATACCGCAATGAAGACACTGGCCGGCTGGCCTACGATCCGGCCATCCTGCTCAAGATCATCCTGTTCGCCTACTCCAAGGGCATCACCTCCAGCCGCGAGATGCAGTGGTGCTGCGAGACCAACATCATCTTCAAGGCCCTGTCCTGCGATACGGTTCCGCATTTCACCACCCTGGCCAAGTTCGTCAGCAGTCACTCGGATGAAATCGAAGAGCTGTTCGAGCAGGTGCTGCTGGTGTGCCACGACCAGGGCCTGCTGGGTAACGAACTCTTCGCCATCGACGGCTGCAAGATGCCGTCGAACGCGGCCAAGGAATGGTCTGGCACCTTCAAGGAGCTGGAAGAGAAACGTGCCAAGTTGCGACGGCTGGTTCGCCATCACCTCAAAGCCCATTACGAGCGGGACGAGGCAGAGACCGAAGCCGAACTGGATCGTGACATCCTACGAGCGAAAACCATCCTGTCTCTGGATGAGGCCGCGAAGAAAGTCGATCGCTTCCTAAAGACGAACCGCCCAAGGATGGGCCGGGGGAAGCGGAACAAGGAAGTGAAGAGCAACCTCACCGATAACGAAAGTGCCAAGATGACCACCAGCAAGGGCACGATCCAGGGCTATAACGGCGTGGCCACGGTGGACAAGAAACACCAGATCATCATTGATGCCCAGGCCTTTGGCGAAGGCCAGGAACACCACACCCTGCAACCGGTGTTGGAGAGCGTGGAGGCCCGCTTCAAGAAGCTGGGTATCGCTGACAGCATTTATCAGCAAGGCACCATCGTTACCGCTGACACCGGCTTCGCCAACGAAGCGAACATTAAGTACCTGCACGAACGGCAGATCAATGGCTACGTACCCGACAACAAATTCCGCAGTCGCGACCCGAAGTTCCAGAACCAGAAAGACAAATACGGCAAACGCCATCAGAACCAGCCGGTCTCGGACTGGAAAGAGATCATCCCGGCCAGTGAATTCCAGTTCGATCCTGTGAACTTGACCTGTATTTGCCCGGCGGGCGAAAGCCTCAAGTACCACGGTACCCGGGCAGACCAGAACGGCCAAAGCCGAGCCTATTTCCAGGGCCGTTTGCTGCAATGCCGTCACTGCCCGAAGAAGCACCAGTGCATGCAAAATCCGAACGCCGCTAATCATCGGAAAGGCAAGGGCCGACAAGTGTCGTTCACTATCGAGCACAAACGCCTGCCCAACTACACCGACTGGATGAAACACCGGGTGGATAGCCCGCAGGGTAAAGAGATCTACAGCCACCGCATGTCCGTGGTAGAACCAGTGTTCGGCAACATCGGCACGAACAAGGGTCTTAACCGCTTCGGTTTGCGGGGCAAGAAGAAGGTGCAGGGCCAGTGGCAGCTATACTGCCTGGTGCACAATATTGAGAAGCTGGCGAATTACGGGCGGATGGCGGCGTAATGCCGAGGGCAGAAGTCCCGGGAAAGTGCCTGCTGGAAACCAGCAATGCCGACGCCAGGAGCGCCAAAAGGCCGAAGCGGATGGCTGAACATCGAAATCACGAGAATCGGCCAGTTGATGGCAGCGATAAAAATTACAGGAGTGAGGCGTTGGGAACGGGCTCGGAAACGGGTTTTTCTACAGCCTCGTTATACTCTAAGGAAATAGATGGATTCGTTCCCCATTTTCAACATTGATTCGGTAGCATCGATTCTATCGGCAAGTTTCTCAGTCGTCGGTTTAATTGTAGCGGCCATTTGCATTTTTCATCCTCGCTCCCAAGCGATATCCATCAAACTACTGGGTAGTTTGATGGTTCTTGCGCTAGCGTTCGCTGCGAATAATGCTTTTGTATATTCTTTGGCGATTTTCATTGTTGCCACCTTGGTTACGGATCTGGATTTCCTTGAAAAAATAGCCGCTTTGTTTTGGAACAGAGACAAATATTGGGAATACAGAATGGGCGAAATTCCTCCATCTGAAGTAAGGGCTCGTGCCGCCAGCGAAGCCCAGCAAGAAATAGACGAATCTGCTATTGGGGAGACTGAAAAGGAGAGTGCAACAGCGACGGAGAAAATTACATCATCACTTGCAAATTACGTTTCGGACGCACTCTCGTTCGAGCGAGCTGCAGTAAGTGCTCTCGCATCTGGAAAGGGGCCTTTTACGCCTGATCAGATCAGCACAAATCTAAGGATCAGATCTCCTTTCAAGAACGTTGAATTGGACGCCATCATCGAAACCCCCGATATTGACTATGTAGTAGAAATAAAGCATTCCAAACGACCTCATGTACTGCTCAATGCCCTTTCGATAGCGCGCCAAGGCGCCCACGCATACAAAGGCTATTTAAAAGAGCGAGGCATTGAGAAAAGGGTAGTACCTATCGCAATTATTCCAGCGGAGGCCACATCGCCAGAGTTGTTCCGTGAGTTGTTGCCGATTCTAAAATTCGATAGCGCCAAAGGTGAGTTTGTAGACCAGGACAAGTTTCTCGTGGCATTGCGGACCGTTGAAGAAAAAAATGTATAACAAGTCGCTGTTGCCGTACAATTTTTCCACCGCTGCGCGGCTCCAAAATTGCCGCAAAGCTCTGCGTTATACCTCATCAAGCCTATGACTGAATCCGAGCTTCTCCTTCAGAAAATCCTTGCCGAAAAGGGTGTAAAGCACCAGAAACTACCTGAGTCAGGCATTAGAACTCCTGATTTCCGGGTCTGCTGTGGAGATATGGTTAGCTATTGGGAGGTCAAAGAGCTTGAGGAAAACCCGGATGAAAGGGAGATTTTAAAACAGTACGAGACGGGAGAGGTGTACAGCATCGACTCGGACCGTATCGAAAATCAAATCAAGAGTGCCTGTGGGCAGTTTAAGAAATACGGAGTAGATGATAAGTCGTGCGTAATAGTCCTATGCGATATGCGCGACTTTGCGGTAAAGGATTTACTGTTGGTTCAAAATATCCAAGCGCTGATGCTTGGATCTGCTGAGTTTGCGCAGAATCGAGATGGCCAATGGGTTGAGGTGAATCGTCATTCGGGAATGTTCACGTCGAGAAAGGAGTATGTCAGTGCCGTTGTGGTCATATTTTCTGCAACGGAAAAGGCTCTGGTGCTTCACAATCCCAACGCTTCGAATTCACTGTTGGGAAGCGAGCTTATGTCCGTCTTTCCCGATCAATACCAAGCCATCGTTAGGAGCGAAGGTTTGTGCTGGGAAATGGTATAACCAGTAAATTAAGCCGACCAATTTTCCGCTGCCGCTCCAAATTGGCGGCATATTCAAGGCGTTAAGATCAGGAGCATCAATGTCAATGAAAGACCGAGAGTATGGTAAAAAGCTATCTAGCGCATTTTTCTTGTTGCTTTTTTCCTTCGCTCTGACCGTTGGCTTCTATATTTTATTTTCAATTGCTTACGGTAGCATTTGGCCTGATGAGTGGGAAAAGCGGGAAAGTTATTGGTTTGTGATGTTTTTCGGCAGCCTCATTCTTTTAACCTCATCATATTATTTCGTGATTAGCCGCGAGTTAGTCGTAGATAATCTTATTAATAAAGCAATAGATATTAATGAGTTTAATTGCTATAAGCCGCTCGATGCCATATTGTCGCATTATGGAAATATGGCTAGTGTAGGCATGCTTATGGGGCTGTTGGTGTTTTCGATTAAACCTTTTTCAGAAAGTAATAGTGTTCTATTGGTCGGGCCTGTTTTAGCAGTCGTTTTCTTTGCGCTCACTATGATCTACTCTGTGATCTTGGTGAAGCCCTTGGTGTATTTTTCTAAATGTAGGCTTCCCTTTGCGATTGCAATAATGCTGGTTTTGGTATTGATCGATTTGCAAGGGTTGCGTTTTTTTATAAGTTCTGTCCCTCAATAAATCTTAACCAATGCAGGCATGGCGACGCCCACTACATTGCGCCTTCGGCTTCATTCCGTCGGAGCGCATGCTGCAGGCGTTATGAGTAGCGTATGAAGTTCAATGTTTCAGAAAAGTATTTGCGAAAACGGCGACGAGGCCCTTTCGTTAGTGCTGCATTAATTGCTCTGATCGGAGGTCTTTTATGTTTCGCAAGCGGGGCATCACTAGTTGCGGGAGTATCAATAGTAGCCCTATTAGTAGTTTTCTGTTCAGGTCTTAACTGGCTTGGAGCGAGGCGATTTCTCAATAATGCTAAAGATCACCATCTGGAGATCATTGGCGAAAATCTCGTAAGCCGAGGCAGTGCTTACAAGACGGAGATCGACCTCCGCAAAGTTGATAAGCTCGTGCTGAACAAGAGGCGGTCCCGAGTCGACTCCATTATCTTGAAAGGTTCGGAGCTTCAGGGCACAAGGCTCGAGCATTACGAGAACATGGATTTTTTGGCGGAATTAATCGAGCGGGTCGTTGGTCAGGATAAAGTGAGGGTGCAACGTTGGCTGCACTCATAACAAGGCAATTAAATTCGTTACGGCCTTGTCAGGGCGCCGTT
>Ga0208010_1000408_pt1 | contig 15424 bp, 13 predicted proteins | sample 2_EtaG_FD_184074 | JGI IMG/M metagenome (GOLD analysis project Ga0208010, IMG submission 184074) | Marine viral communities from the Subarctic Pacific Ocean - 2_ETSP_OMZ_AT15125 metaG (SPAdes) (version 2) | ecosystem: Environmental > Aquatic > Marine > Oceanic | place: Pacific Ocean | collected... | reverse complement strand
ATATTAAAATGAAAGTATTCTTCCAGCGGCTAGAGGAATCTCGAAATTCGTTCTTAAGTGATTTTATCAATCCTGAAATCAGGAGGGTTTGCAAGGCGGCTGGCTTACGGTCTTGGCCTAAGGCTAAGTTTGCTAAAACCGACACGATGGATGACAACAACTTGGCTAAGCTGGCCACAAGGCTTATGGAGCTGGGTGTTCTTACTCCTGAGCAAGGTATGCAGGTTGTCCACACTGGCGCATTCCCAGAGCCCAAAGAAATGGGATCAGCGCAAGATAAATTTAAAGACGATAGGGAAAAGGGTCATTACATGCCCCTTGTCAATACAATTAACTTATATTCTGAAGATGGGGAGGGGGCTCCGAAAGGGGTGAAGGAACAACCCAAGAAGAGACCTGACGAAAAGCCTGAAGAGAAGCCTGTGTCGCCTTCTGGTGGTAGGCCTTTGGGCGTTTCTAATTCTACGACTTTCTCAAAGAAAAATATTATAGAGGCGACTAAAAAGTTAAATGAATTTGAATTAATAGCTTTCCGTGAGTTTGCGTCTAAGTTTGGCATTAAGAGGATGTCTAAACAGAAAAAAGAAATGGTAACACAGGTATGTGAGACAATTGTTATCGCCAAGGATGTTTGTGATTGGGAGGAGGCCTTGGCTGCTGTGGTTAATGATTTAGATAGTCTTACAGGTCTTAATGTGCATAAAAAGATATTGGAATTAGGGTGTCAACATCAATTAGATGATTTGTCTTCTGCAATTTTATATCATTCTACTCAAATTTCTGTGTAATAGAGAATATGCCATTGGATGATTTTAAAATTTGCCGTTTTGAAGGCTCAATAAAAAAAATAAGCGAAGAAGAATTTGAGTCATTTGGTCTTTCAGAAGGATCTATTAAGGACACAGCGCAATCATTATTGCCTGACGATTTTGATCCCGAAGAAAACATTGATGTGTTACCTGTAGTCTTCAATTTGGCGAAAGTTAATGAATTCAATAAAAATGGAGATGGTATCGATGCTAAAACTGCCATAGCCGCCGTAAAAAGATTTATCAATAAGCCAATTAACATTGAGCATAAAAAAGATAAAATAGTCGGTCATATGATTAATGCGTCCTTCTCAAATCGAGAGTTTGACTTTAAAAACAACGACATCGAATCTTATGCCGACAAAAAAGAACCTTTTTACATAAATGCGGCAGGCCTAATATATCAACAAGTATACCCCGAGTTAGCTGAAGCAATTGTAGAGGCCTCTGATGAAGAAAGTGAGGACTATCAAAGCATCGCAACTAGTTGGGAGCTTGCCTTTAGGGATTTTGAGGTAGCAGTAGGGTCTTCCCTGTTAGAGGACTCCACAATAGCAGAAGGTGCTGACAAGGAAGACCTTAAACAATACATCAAGGGTTTAGGAGGCGACGGAAAAGACGAAAACGGCAACCTTGTTAATAGATTAATTGTTGGTCAAACATATCCGCTGGGAGCAGCATTAACAAGAAACCCTGCTGCTGCCGTTAAGGGCATTTATATGGAGAAAGACGCCTCAGAAGATAAAAATATAGAAAAAATTTCCCGAAACGCCAATATAAATGTAAAGTCTGACAAATTAAAAAGCATTTTTAATATGGAAAAACAACAATTCGAAGAACTTATCTCTAAGTTGACAAAGAGTGTTGCCTCAGCTGTGAGGGAGGACTCGGAAGTTAAAAACGTTGGTCAAAGTATTCGTGATGCGCTCACTGAGCACAACGAATCTTGGACCTCCAAAATTGAAATAGAACAGGAGGCCAAGGCAAAAGCTGAAGCCGAGCTTGCAGAGTTACAAGACTCTTTTAAGCAAGCCAAGGAAGAACTTGACTCACTTAAGAATGATGTTGAAGCGAAAGCTGCGGTTGATCTCTTTAATGACCGTATGAACTTTATCGACAGCGACTACGAGCTTAATGAAAAAGAGCTTGTATTGGTTACTGCTGAAGTGAAGGAATTGGGTTCTTCTGAAGAAGATTTTAATACCTATAAGGAAAAGCTTGAGGTGATTTTTGCACACAAGCTTAAGAAAAACATCGAAGCTCAAGAAGCTGAAATCAAAGCGCGTATTAATGAGGCTGTCGCGAACCGTGAAGATGGTGAGACGGACAGCACTGAGAGTGCCGCTTCTGAAGAAGCTGAAGAAGCTGGAGATGAAGAGCTTGAAGTTGAGGGGGAGGCGGAAGCCGCTGTCCCCAATAACAATGGAGAAGCTAGCGAAACACTTTCTCTGGTCGAAAGACTTAGAAACAACTTCTGTGAAATAGAAGTATCTTAATTAAACAAAAAACTAATCATGGCTTACGAAATTACACGTTTGTTGCCCTTCCGTCAATATAATGATACTGATGTTATCAATTTTTATTCTCTTGACGCTGAAACGGGCGAAGCGGGTTCTGTTGTGAAAGTCAGCGCTGCTGACCTTCAAAATGAACCTGTGCAGTATGTGCAAAGAGGCGATTCTGACTCTTGGCAAACTACTATGGGTAACGCCCTGTCAATGTATCCTGAGGTGCCTTATAAGCTCACCAAAGTAAGTGATACTGGGGCAGGCGTTAAACCGTTGGGAATCCTGTTGCGAGATGTTCGTAACAAGGACGAAAATGGGGAAAATCTTTTATATTATCCTCAGAAAAAAGAAGAACTTCAGTGTGTGGTTTCTGGCGAAGCCGTTCCTGTTGCGACCAAAGGGCTTTTCACTGTTAATGTTAAAGGCTTGGGAGGCGGGATTGCTCCTACTGTAAATCAGTGGGCGATTCCTTCTGCGAATGGAACGGTGAGCGGAGTTACCGCAACTGCGGCTAACCACGCCACACTGGCCACTCACTCTATCGGGCAATTTATTGCCACGGGTCACCGTGGAGAAGACACCTTACAGGATGCCTTTTCTGGTTCGTATGCAATTCTTAACCTTAACTGCTAATAATTTACGAAAATGAAAATCACAATTAAACAAACTGATGATCAATTAGCTCTTATCCGTGCGATGGGATCTAACAATCGTGAAGAAGCTTATGAGGCTCAAGCGGCTGTTGCAGAATTGCTCTCGCCTGTTGTGTCGGAAGTTATCAATAACGCTCCAACTATTGGGAATCTGTATAACACGATTTCTTATGGAGAGTATGAAAATCCTTCTCTTCCTCTGGATCTTTTCCACGATATTAACGATGAGAACTACATTCAGGTGTATTCTCAACAGGTTGCTGGGGGCCTTCCTTACAGTCAAGTCTTTCCTGCTCACAATGAACTCAAGTTCAGCACTTACACTTTGGACAGTGCTCTCGCGTTTGATCGCAAGTATGTCCGTTCGTCGCGCCTTGATGTTGTAAGCAAGACTTTCACTAGGATGGCTCAAGAAGTCTTATACAAGCAGACCAAGACCGCGTTTAACGTGCTTGCGACTGCTTTGGTAAAAGGCAAAGGTAACACGAATACTGCTGGCAGTCAGGTCATTTCATCTAGTGCTGCAAACCGTTTCGTGCTTGCTGATTTTAATAACTTAATCACCAAAAGCAAGAGAATTAATAGTTCTTTCGATCACGGGACTCCCATCGGTGGAGTTAAGTCTGGGATCACCGATCTTTTGGTTTCTCCAGAAATGGTCGAGGAACTCCGTGCTATGGCTTACAATCCAATTAACACGGCAGGAGCACCTTATGCCTCTGCTCTTCTGGACAGTCTTCCTGCGCCAGAAAGTCTCCGAGAGGAGATGTATCGGTCTGCTGGTCTTCCCGCTTTCTATGGTATTAATATCATGGAAATCAACCAACTGGGTGTTGGACAACTGTTCAACAAGCTCTTTGGCGCTATCGTTGCGTCTGAAAGCGCCACTGTTGCTGGTGGAGGGGGCGGAACATGGTCAACTACTGCTGATGAGATTCTCATCGGCATCGACCGCACCAAGGATTCTCTTATCCGCCCGACCGTGGTGGGTGAAGGAAGTCCTTCTGAGTTCCAAGTTCTTGTGGACGATCAGTTTTCTGTTCGTCAGAACAAGATTGGTTACTACGGTAAAGTCGAAGAGGGTCGTATCTGTATCAACGATAAGGCTCTTATCGGACTGGCTGTGTAAGCAACCTATGTCAATCATAAAAGGAGCCGTCCCGAAGGGGGCGGCTCTTTTTATTGATATTTTATAAAAAAAAACTATCATATTGTATGAGCAAGAAGAAGTCTGCGAAAAAGAAAACCGCTCCTGAAAAACAAGTTTCGAAGGGCGTTGAAAAGAAACATCTAGAAGAATTTGATGTTACTGACGGAAAAGACAGGGATGCTTTCGAAGAGGAAATTGAAGAAATTAAAGAGCTTGAAGAGTTATTAGGAATGCCTCAAATGAATCCCTACGGCACACTTAGCAGGGAAATTTTTAGGCGCAAATTAGATGATTGCTCTGCTTCAGAGTTAACTGATTTGGCTGCTAGGGTTGGTATTCCTAGAGAAAGGAATATGCAGCTTTTAAGGCAATCTTTACTTAAGTCTTTTGATTTTTATGCAGTAAAACATGATGTGACCGTTCAGGGCCAAGCTAAACCAATTATAGATCCCAGTTCCCCAGATTACGAATCTACTGTAAAGTTATTTAAAGAATAATAACTTTATGAATGATCTTGGTAATTTAGCCAGCGGAATTACTACGTATGAGTTTCCTAACGATACGGGCTCTTACAATATGGTATTCGTGTCAGGATGGCTTGAAACGAATGTTGGGGAATTAAATGGATTGATTCACGAAGAATTTGTGGTAGACGCTACTGGGAATATAAGGCAGGGTAAAACGAGTTTGGCTCCTGTGGAATCTGGTATTTTTTCTACTCTTTATGAATTATTTTATTATCAAAAATCTTCTAGAGAGGCTCTTAGGAGTTTTACCTATTCCGATTCTGTTGATTGGATTACGCTCAAGGAGGGGGACACAACAATACAAAGACAGAACAAAAACTCTGTTTCTAAAACTTATATAGACCTTTCAAGGGATGCTAATTCTAGATTAGAAAATCTTCTTTATCAATATAATTACCAAAAGTCTTCTCCGATTCAAGTAGCGGGAGAAGACGGAACATATAACCTTTCTGGGAGGCTTGTTTAAATGGGCTCTTTGCTTACAACCACCGAAAAAACGGCAATAAACTCAGCGATGAGTGATATGCACGATACTTTCGCAAGGGATATTTACGTTTATGTAAAAGAGGCCTCTAGCGTCCCTGTAGAACTTAACTATAATCCTTTATATGGGCGCAGGAAAAACACGGCCAAGATATCTTCGGAAAACACTTTGACTCAATATACTTATTCTGCCCGCATCCTTTATCAAGGCGAACAAAGAGAAGATATTGTTGATGGGAACGCTCAAATGAACTTAATGGCATCTGAGGGGGGGATCAGGATTAAGGTGAAGGCCGCAGCATATGAAAAAATTAAAATTTGCTCTAAATTAGAAGTTGATAATGAGTTGTATGTTGTTGATGGAGACGCAAAAGTAATCGGTCCATTTGGCGCTCAATTTTATTCTATATTTTTGAAACGCGAGAACTAATGGCAAAAAAGGGTTTTATATCGGTATCAAAACCCGTAGTAACAGTTCATGCCAAAGAGCTTCTTAGGGAGCTAACGGTAGATAAGAAAAATAGCAAAGCTATGGCGATGATGCTTAGGGGGGTCATCGCCCCGAAATTAGAAAAAGCACAAAAAGATCTTGTGAAAAAATTTGAAGTTCACCCTATCACGGTCGAACTTAGAGGGGGGCCGACAGCGAATAATAGTAGTGGAACTTTGGGCGGCTATGGAAACCTATTTTCTTTTATAGGGTTTTCTGGGGGGAGTAACCCTACGCAAATAATATCTAAAATTTTTCAAGAGAAAATAAAATTCAAGGTTTCAAACACTGGTGTTGTGGGGAAATACAAGGTGACTGTTTTTATACCCTCCATAGAGGAGATATACAGTCTAACTCCTATCCCGTGGCTGACTGGGAAAAGTTGGGCAGAAAGTATAGAAAAGGGTGGGTTATCTAATTTGGGCCAATATCTATATAGCTCTATTGGATTTAATTCTTCAAGATCTCGCACAGGTATACAAGCCAAAAATAAGTCTTCTGGTGTAAGGTTTAATAGAATGCCTTATGTTTCAAAATTGATAGAAGATTTTTCAAAGAGGTTATTAAGTTTAGATAAATGAAGGCTCAATTTGATCAAAATATTTTATCAAGTTTTTACTTATGGTTTGAGAACCGTTTAGTAAAAACCGATTGTCAGGCTTATGAAACGGGTTTGAGCAACGCCTTTACTTCGGGAAGTTTTCCTGACATTCCTCCCTCTCATGTGGCTTTCCAAGGTGAATTCAGACAATTAGTGGCTGAGCATAATGTTGCTACGCCCAACTCTGGTTTTTTTCTTGGGGACGCATTTATTACTGGGAATTATGATGAAAACGGAGGAGTCTTTACAGACTACGACAATGGCAGATTGATTTTCCCTCAAGCGTCTGGGGTGGCGATAGGAAGCAAAGCTCTTACCGCCAATTCTACTGTAAAAGAAGTAAATACCTATATATCAAATGATACTGACGCCCAAACAATTTTACACTCTGATTTTAAAGACAGTTCTACAGACGCCCCTTATCAATATGGGAAAACGGGGGAATATGACGAAACCATATACTTCCTGCCCGCTTGTTTTATGTCTGTAGCATCTTCGGATAATACAGAGTTTGCCTTCGGGGGAGAGGAAAACACTAAATCTAATGTAAGAGCAATGGTTCTTTCTTTTGATAACTATACTTTGGATTCTGTGTTGTCCCTTTTCAGGGACACCGTAAGAGAGGATATGACTCATATTCCGTATGAGAGCTTTCCATATGGGTTTTCTTTTTCTATTAAGGATTTCCCATATAGCTATAATTCTTTGGTAGACGCTCAATCTAGCCCTGTAAAGTCTCATATTTCAAGCGTTTCTGTATCAAAAGTGGTTTCAGAACAGATGCGAGAAAACCTCAATAAAAACATTTGTATAGGGTTTATAGATTTTGAAATATCTACTTATCGTTTCCCTAGATCTTGATTCTGTGTAAGAAAGTGTAAACATTCACACTTTTAACATTATTTTAATATGGCTTCTAGAACAAGAATAATTTCACAGAGCAAGGCTCTGTATGTAGCGCCCACGGGCGCAATCCCAAACGGCGGGGATGCCACTTCTATATTAGAAGCGGCATTGTCGGGTTGTATGCCTCAACAGTTGCATCGTGTTGACTCCTTTTCTTTTGACATTGATCTTGCTGGCACTCGTCAGGATGTTAGGGAGTTTGGACAATTAGCAAGACTGGGGACGATAACAATGTCAGAATTAAACCCAACGTTTTCGCTGGGCTACTATTTAGGAAATGGAGAAAACGAAGGGAATTTAGGGTTCAATGATCTGGGCCTTGATCCCTCAAGCGCTACCAGCGCTCCCCGTAGTCAGTTTATATCTGGAGTTATTACGGAAGATGCCGCTAAAAGAGAGAAGAATATCTTTGTTCTTACTGTCAAAGAAGGTTTAGACGCTTTTGAGAACTCTGTGGGGCTGACTCTTGCAGCGCCGACTGGAAAGTTTACCAAGGCTCAAAATGCTACTCATGATGTTGTGTCTTTTGGCAATTGCGTTCCAACGAGCTATACTGTTAATTTTAACGTTGGAGAAATTCCAAGGGTTGATATTGAAGGGGAGGCTCAAAACGTCCAGTTTAATACGGGAAGCTCTGGCATTTACAACCCCTCTTTAAACAACGCGGGTGGAAGAGCTGATACGGGGCAATATATGTTGGGTATCCCGAGCACTGGCAATATGGGAATATTGGTTCTTCGTCCAGAAGATGTTACTCTTTCATTTAATAATAATACCTTCTCTTTCGGGGGAACAAACAGGAATGATATGCACGTTCAAACTGCGTCTATCGAGGTTCCGATGGCCAGAACCCCCATTCAGGCCCTTGGATCAGCAAGAGCGGTTGCCAAACCTCTTGATTTCCCAATTAACGTCACATTAAGTGTAAACGCTATCCTCAAGAACTTATCTACGGGATCTTTAGATATGGTTTTAACTGGAACGGCGGAAGATGAAAGCACAAATGCTACCTTAACTGTTAAGGGAGACGATGGGCTCACAAAGCATTGTTTTGTTCTTCAGAACGCTGTTTTAGATAGTCAGAATTTCGCTATGGGACTTGATGATAACGAGACTATTGATATGACGTTTTCTGCTCAAATCGGTGGCCCCAACACAAGCGATCAGGGGCTCTTTTATTCGGGTATCGCAGGCAGGCAGCCAGATGTTTATGGATATAGCGCAGATGCTGCTGCAAATTTTGGCAGCGACTTCACTTATCTGAAAGCAAACATAAATAAGCCTTATTAATACATTATATTAAAGGTTATACTCAAAAGCCTCGCAGAAATGCGAGGCTTTTCTGTGTAAAGTAGGATATGGCGATAGTGAGAGTTCATTCTAGTGATGTTCAGGTTTTTGTTAATGACCAGCGAATTCCAGCTATTAATTCGTTAGGTGTTAATTCAACAAAAGAAATTCACGATATACCCAGACTGGGAGTTTCTCATATTACAGATAAAATATTAGGACCAAATCAAAACAGCACGATAGCTCTTGAGGCAATTCTAACTACAGGGGCCACAGGAATTGACCCCTTTTATAGCTTTCAACAAATGCAGTCTGGGTTTTTATCCACGGGCAAGTTTGAATTTAAGGTCAAAGATTTAGCGGGAGTAACTACAATTTCTGGGGCCTCTTTAACTTCTTATACGGTAGATGGCTCAGTGGGAGAGGCGGTCTCGGAAACCACTCAATATATAGGGGATGGTGCTATTTTTACCCCTGCGGGGGCTTTGGTAACAGACAATCAATCTACAGATCAATTCGGGGGTTTCTTTGTTCCTCAAAAAATTCAAATCACAACTAGCACTAATGGAGAAGAGGGAATAGACTCCGATTCGTTATATATACAAAGTTTTTCGCTTTCGGTTGATGTGGGAAAAAATCCTGTTACTCGATTAGGCACCAGAACCCCTCAATTTAGATACCCAGAAATGCCCGCCAACGGCAGCCTTGATTTTAAAGTAATTAAAAATAAAGTCACTGGAATAAATATTTCTAGTTTGGTTTGTAGCAGTGGGGTTATTAAAATTGACTTAAAAGATAATGAAAACAACTCTGTCATAGATTTTACCACAAGCGGCTGTTCTTTGGAATCTATTGACGAAACAACAAGGTTAGATGATAATACTGAAATTGCTTTTTCATATAACTTCCCAATAATAAAATGATTACAAGCGGTAGCCTACCTAATTACAAAAATTCAGTTTGTGACATCAATGTATATATTGAGAGTCCTCTTAGTGGATTTGAATTGTCTTTAATGGAGACGGGGATTCTTGCGTCTGCGGACGCTTTTAAAACCGCGAATTTGGTGACTTTTTCAGGGAAAGAAGGGTATTTATTTGACCAAAGCGGTAATTTTTTTGGAGGCTATGAAAGTGGGAAGCCCTTTGGCTTAAAGGTTTTTTATGATTTTGATAATTCTAGATTTTCTTACCAACACAATAATTTGCTTGTCGCAAACGGGCTAGACGTTACGGGTTATTCTGTATTCGAGACGGGAAACGTAAATTGTGTAATGTTTAATAAATACGCAGGGTCTACTTTTTCAATTTCTATAAGTGGAGCTATAAGTTGATTTTATGCGTTTTATTTATATAATATGTAAATGAAGATCCTATATTCGTTCGATGTTGAAAGACAAGTTGAGAAGGAGATCCCGCATATTAGGAAAACTAAGGATGGGCCTGTAGAAACTACCAAAAAAGTCAAGGAGTCGATTAAAAATAAAGTTTTTTTTCGAAAACCTTCCGTGGCCCAATTAGAGGAAGCTGACTTCTTTTATGGTCAGCAATTTAACGAGCACATTAATGCTGGTTTTCTAACAAAAGCAATGCTGGTTAAAAAAATGGGTGATTTGGGAGGAGGCTTAACCTCGAAAAGATCGCAAGACATATTGGGTGAGCTTGTTGCCGAAAACATAGAAGCGGCAAAAACGATAGAGTTTTTTGGCGGTTCTGAAGATCTAGACGAAGAACAGAAAAAACAATTAAAGGAGGCTAAAGAAAAATATACTCTATCCGCAAAGGGTATTAACGAAATGGAGTCCGACATAAGGGGGCAGTTTAACCAAACCGCAGATTCCAAAGCGGAGCAGAAGCTTATAGAGTGGCTTGTAATTAATTTTTCTTACTATGAAGATCAATTAAAAGAAAAGGGAAAAACAGAGGGAAAGAAAGAAACCTTCCCCCTGTTTGAGGGAGAAAACTATAACGAAAAAAGATCATACCTTATTGCTTTGCAAGAAGATGTTGAAGAAATAACAGAATCTTCTTTGCTTAAAGCCAAGAAGATCTTTGACGAGTCGTTTGAGATCTTAATTAGGGTTGCGAGTATTTGGTATAACAAACTTGGATCTGACCAAGAGTCTATTGGAAAGATATTAAAAGAGCTTTTTGACGAGTCCGATGAGAAAGAATCACTACCAGATTCATAGGGATTTGTTAGATATAATTCGCGGTTGCAGTGAATTGGAGGTTGGTGATAAAGTTTATTATTTTAAGCACTTTTCTATAGAAGAATTTCTTCTATTGGAAGCTTTGGGTATGAAGGATCTTTCGTCTTCAAAAAAAGCGGGCATAAGAAATAAAGAAGATTTATTAAGGTCTGCTATAAAAAGCGGGGGATGGTCTGAAGAAAAAAATGAAAAAATAAAGTCCCTGAAATGGATGATTAAAAAATCTATGTCTTCATTAACTAAAATGCAAGATAAGAATCAAAGAAAAATATTCCGCGACCAAATTGAATCTCAAGAAAAGGAATTAGCGCAGTTAGAAGCCGAAAAAAATGAACTATTTAAATATAGTGCTGAGTCTTTGGCTGAGACAAAAAAAATAGGGAGAATGATAAAAGAAAGGTGCTTCTTGGATATTGGGTGTAAAAAAGCTGTTCCTAAGAAGTTACACTCTGTGTTAGCTCCCTTTTTATTTGAGAGATATCTAAGTTTAAATAATAGAGATAATCTATTAGAGGTTTCTTATTTTAGTGGGTTTTTCGATATTTTTACAGTCCAGAGCAAAAATCCTCTAGCTTTATTTGGGGATTCTATAAAAGACTTAACTGTATTCCAAAAAAATCTTTTAATTCTGTCACACTCTCTTTTTGTTAAAATGAAGAATATGACAATCCCAGATGAGATTGTGGGAGACCCTTTGAAAATATATGAATACGAGGAAAAAGAAGAGACTACCGCTAATGTTTCTCATGGGGTAGACGACCTAAGGGAAAAAAGAAGAGCAAGGGGGGGAGAGCTTAAAGCCGAGGACTTTTTGACATGATTAGTGTAAGTTACACTATATGGCGACAAGTCTAAATGCTTCCTTAAATGTCCAGTTAAACCCTCAGAGCCTTAACCAAGCTTCTAGGCAAGTTCAACATGCGTTAGGAAGGATTACGGGTCAGGCATCAGAGTTCCAAAAGTCTCTCGATGCTTCCACCGCCCGTGTTTTTGCTTTCGGAGCTACTACTGCCGTTTTAAATGGAGTAACACAGTCTTTTAAAAAGCTTATTGCCGTTACAATAGAAGTAGAGAAAAGGCTTATTGAGATCAATTCTATTTTCCAAGCTTCTGAGGCTTCGTTTAATAAGTTTAGAAATTCAATATTTCAAGTCGCGAAGGAAACTGGGCAGTCTTTCAACACGGTTGCCGAGGGTGCTGCGGAATTAGCTCGGCAGGGTCTAAGCGCAGAGGAGACGGCGACCAGACTTAAGGCTGCTTTGGTAATGACTAGGATTTCTGGGATGGATGCAGAAAAATCAGTTAAGTCATTAACGGCTGCGATTAATGGCTTCTCAAGCGCTGGGCTTACTGCGAATTCAATTGTTAATAAAATGGTGGCTGTTGATACGGCATTTGCTGTGTCCACTCAAGATTTGGCAGATGCCTTTAGCCGTGCAGGGTCTACCGCCGAGGACGCGGGGGTAAGCTTTGATCAACTTCTTGGTTTGGTAACAGCCGTCGAACAAAAAACGGCGCGAGGGGGAGCCGTGATTGGTAACGCATTTAAATCAATCTTCACAAGACTACAAAGAGGGACCACAATTGAAAAACTAAGGGAACTGGGTGTTGAGATTGACGCCACTCAAACTGGGATTACAAAGCTTTACGCTTTATCTAATGCTATAGAAAACATAGCTGATCCTACGGTAGTCTCTCAAATAAAAGAGCTTGCTGGTGGTGTTTTCCAGATAAACGTGGTTAGTGCCGCGCTTAAAGACTTGAGTAGTGAAACGTCTGTTTTTGCAAAGGCGTCTCAAACTGCGGCTGCGGCCACCAACGAGGCTTTTGAAAAGAATGAAGCCTTAGGAGAAAGTCTAGCACATAATATAAACGCGCTAGTAATAGGCTTAACTAGTTTAGCAGAAAAAGTGGGAGGCATAACATTCGGGCCATTGCTGGAAAATTTAGTTGGTTTGGCAGACAAGGTCTCTGGTTTTTTGGATAAAGCCTTAGACCCAGAGAAGGGCAATGTTTTCATTAAGGGCTTTTTTAAGGCTATTGGTTCATTTCTTTCTGGTCCTGCTCTAGTTATATTCACTGCCGCCTTTGCAAAAATTTCACAATTAGTGGCCAAGTTTGCTGTTGAGGGAATAAAGGCTCTCTTCACAATGGGGACACAGGCCGACAGAATAAGGCAGATAGAGGGCGGCATAGTGGGCTTGTTGCAAAGAGACGAATCTTTAAGAAATCAAATAGCCTCCAGCGCAACAACTCAGGCTCAAAAAGAGCAATTGATTATAAACGCAATAAAACAAGAAAATATGCTTTTACAGGAACAGGCCGCTTTAATGAGAAGTTTGGCTACTGCGTCCGCTGCGAGAGGAGTGACAGGGTTTGGGGGCGCTGGGTTCACGGGGAGGAGAGGAAGATTTAGCGCTGGTTTCAGGGCCGAAGAAGCGGAGGCAAGAATGCGTGGCGCTCCTGCGGGGGTGAGGGGTAGATATAGTGCAGGCACAATTGGTGGGAGAAAATTCATCATGAACAGTCATGAGACAGAAATACCTAGGTTTGGTAGAAATGGCGACTCAGCCGTTATCCCTCATTATGCAGGAGGGTTTGTTCCTAATTATGCACTACCGTCCGTTGCGGCTATTAATCAGGGTCAGAGGAGCAGGTTCCTCAGAGCAGATGGCACGTTTAGATCGGACTGGATGAATACAGAGGTGGCTAATAAGACTGGAAGGGGAGCAGCTTTGCTGGCCCAAAAAAACAAAAAGGGTGCCCCCAGACTTCCCCTTAGTGGAGCGGGAAAGGCCATGCTTGTCCCGAGGCTCAATTATGAAAGAATGCTACCGTCTGGTTTTACGGGGAGCTTTACAAAAGGGAAAAAAACTTATAAATATTCCCTGTCAAGCGGATTGAATATTCGTGGCCCCAAAATCCCTCGCTCAATAGACGATATCAGTGACCCACAAGACGAGCAGCTTAGGCCCAACATTGCTAAAGCCGTTACCCGAGAGGCAACGAAGTTCGCAAACACCCTTTATCCTGTAACTGGCAAGGGGGTTTCTCAAGGTAAGATCACAAGACAGTTGCTTAAGCAGGGAGGAGGTAAGGGAGCCTTACACGCTATCATTGGCGCGGCTTTCGAGGCGGCGGTCATGGCTGGATTAAACTTGAGTCCAGCGAAAAGAACAGAGGGAGGAGATTTTGATGTTAGAGCAGGCAAAACAAACAATTTAACAGACATTCAAGGTTTATTCTTCGGCAAGGGAAAGGGTAAAAGCACCGCTTTAATGGATTTCAAGGCTTCAGCAAGCGCTAGTAGCGGCATCCCAAGTTTTGCTAAAAAGATATTTAATGAACAATATAAAGGAGGTAAAACCGTGCCAGCGGGGTATGCTGGAGGCTTTATTCCTAATTATGCAGGACGGGCAGTCCCAACCTCAAGAATGAGAATTCATCGGAATGGCGACGGGTCTCCATTAGCGGTAACTAATACTCGCGATGAGCCCCCGAATTCGCTGGCCGAGAGCATGGCGTTAGAGGACGCTATAGGCCGAGAGAAAAAAGGTATTGGGATGTCTGCTGCTAGAGGATTTGTCCCTAATTATATGGGGGAACGAATGACTAGAGCGCAGTTGCTGAGGACAAATTCCCGAGCGATGCTTGATTTCAAACCATTAAAAAATCAAGTGAAATCTACTGAGACAGCGATGAGCGGTTTAGACGGAAAAACGATGGGTTTGATGTTGGCTTTTTCTAGCTTGCAGACAGTTTTAGGTATGTTCTCTGCCTCGACGGAAGAGAAGATGCATAAGCGCGTATTGGCGGAAGAGGAGGCTATTAAAAAAATTAAAGAAAGCAATAAGGCTTACTCTGAACAAATAAAAATGATTCAGGCGCAAAAAGACCAGACCAGTGCGCTTGCAGACAGCTCTGGAGGTCTAGATAGCTTTGGGAAGGCTCTAAACGAGGCCGTGACTTTATTAATGGGTATTCAGGCTCTCAATTTGATAACAGGAAGCAAGCTGAGCGGATTAATGGCAGTCCCTCTTAGTAAATTTGGTTTAGGCAAGAGGGCTAGGGTAGGCGAGCGACAGCGGCTGATGGAACGAGCCACCACAGGGAAAAAAGCGTTAAGTAGGGAAGCAGCGAAGCCCCGAGTGGCCAAACAAATGAAAGTTTCGGGGGCGGCGAGGGGACTAGGTGTAGCTGGCGCGGCGTATGGTGCCTTTAATATCTTTAAAGATTTAAGAGACGCACGATTGAATGCTTTTGAGAAGCAAGAAAAAGTGTCGAGGGGAGCAGGAGCGCTGGCTGGGGGTATCAGCGGAGCGAAGGCGGGGGCGATGGCGGGGGCAGGAGGTGGCCCCGTAGTATCCGCAATCGTGGGTCTTGTGGTGGGGGTTATAGGAGCCATGATGGGCGGGGCGGCTGGAGGGTTTCTCGGCGGGAATGCGGAACTTAAGACTCTTCGGGCAACTGAAGAGGCAACTAATTATGGTCGTGAGAGAGTTAAGTTTGGGCGGGGGATGAGAATGGGGATTGACGACCGAATTGAAGGTGAATACCCAGCAATAAGCGATGAGTCGTATCAAAACGCTATAAATAAAAGCTTGGATTTTATGTCGAGAGGTATCGATCCGCAAAAGTGGAGAATGGCGAGTGACAAAGATCAAGAGAGGCTCTTGGAAACTCATGAGAAAACCGTAGAAGGGGAAGAAAAGGCCCAAAGAGTATTGGCGGAATTTATAGAAGCTAGGGCGCACCTTACGAAAGTATTAAGGAATCAAAAGAACAGGGTTGGGAT
>Ga0208010_1000402_pt1 | contig 15528 bp, 20 predicted proteins | sample 2_EtaG_FD_184074 | JGI IMG/M metagenome (GOLD analysis project Ga0208010, IMG submission 184074) | Marine viral communities from the Subarctic Pacific Ocean - 2_ETSP_OMZ_AT15125 metaG (SPAdes) (version 2) | ecosystem: Environmental > Aquatic > Marine > Oceanic | place: Pacific Ocean | collected... | reverse complement strand
CCAGTTGTCGGCTATATGTTCCATTAGTTTTCTTTTCGCTTCTTCTTTTGGTGCTTTTTCGCCCCTAAAATATAGGCTTGCCATTTATTCTTCCTCGCTTATTATTTGAAAACGGTCTAGTTCTGGACTGAGGATTACCCAATCCAACATGCTACAGTCATAACAATACGCTACTACGCTCTTGTTGTCAAGTGCCACGCTTGTAATAATCGCGTGGCGATAGTTGGGATCATAGCCTTTTACGACTCCCTCCGGTGAAGCTGTGTAGGTGTTGTAATCCTCAATCCATCGAATGAGTTGTCCTGGCTTGTATTCCACACAGTAACTATCAAGTTAAGGCGCCAGGATTCTTCATATATTCTTTTAATTGATCGAGGCCCCCAATTTTCATGGTAACATTGTTAACCTGTCGAATAATGATGGGAAACGTGGGCCACTCGTATTTATCTTTTAAGTGCTCTCGATAACTTTTTGCAAAATCTGTTTCTACGAAGGCGTATTCAACGTCTGCTTCCATTAAATCGGCGCAGGCGCGCAAACAAGCGGGGCAATCGGTTATTCCATAAACGATATATGTGTTCATCTCACTCTCTCAATTTTGTTTTTACTATTCTTGCGGCCGCGCCATCGCTAATGTAGCTGATTGTAACATCGCAACGACCCTTTAATATATTTCGCAAAGAAGTCAACGAGGGTCTTTCATATTTTCCATCATATCTCATGAGCACTTCAGAATTTCCATTATTGCAAATTTTTATAGCATCTCGATGTACGGCCTTTAAAGAAGAATATACACCACAAAAAGTCTCATTTCCATCAAACAAGCAATAAGTATATATTTTCGTCACGTTGAAATCTCGTCTACCTCGTCAAACATATAAGCCGTAAGGCGCAAAGATGATTGATACGCCTGCATCTCAAGTTTTTTCTGTTCCATTAGCACCTCATCGTCTCGGAAGGCGGCTTCCTTGTACTCTTGCTCGGTTTTGATTAACTGTATTGCACACTCGTTTATTGCGCTAGACAAAAATAAGTTGTGACAAAATTCATCTATATTTTTTCTTGTTTGTGCAAACGGTCCAAAGTCGACCTTGAGCTTGTTAAAGGTCACTTCCCGCATCCTTTGCATCGTGAAATAATGCGATGCTTTTTTTCTTCCTCATTCAGCTTTATTTTTTTAAAGTTCTTGATCTCATCGCAAAATAAGCGTCCACGGGACAGTGCCCTAATTTGATCTCTCCTTCTATTAAAAGATCCGCACAAAACAATTTGTCTTGTTGGCTCGTGATAAATGTATTCGCCGGGATGCGCTTTCAGTTCTTCTGTAATTTCATAAAGCTTCATCACTATCCTATTGATAAAATTCTATCATATGTATCATATTTAATATTATTGAGTTTTTCTATCGTTTCTTCACGACGAAGTATTTTGAAAGCTACATTTTCTACTGAATACTCCTGATCAGGTGAGTGTAGGCCGGCCATTCTCATTCTTCTAATCTTGTCTTTTAATCTTTTAACAGATTTGAGGGCCGCTTGTGGCTTATCAATAGCAAACTTCTCAATTAAGTTTGTTTGCGTCTCGATACTGTCGGCTTTTTTTCTTGCCGTAGTATAGTCAAAATCTATTCTTTCGGGATCAGGTTCAGTAATCCAGATATCTCTCACTATAGAGTAAAGGCCCGATGGGGCGGTTGCATTTTTTAAATCTTCTACGTAAATCTCGACCTCGTAACCATAAATCATTATGTCATGTAAATCATTCCAGCGCGCGCCGGCGTTATCAAAAAGCGATCTAATTAGTTCCATATTATCGTCAATTTTTGAAAAGTCTATAAGGATGTGAACATCTATATCAGAATATTTTGACCAGTTGTAATTAGCCATGGAGCCAGTTAATCTTACATCTTCGACTAATGCAAACGCCGATTCTTCGTGATGAATTGGCAAGTTAAGCTCGTTGATAAATTGGCGTGCGATCTTTAAAAGACGTTTTGATATGTTTTTATTTAATTTATCGCCCTGCCAAAGTTTAGGATTTAACTCTGATTGTTTTTCAAACGTCTCTGGATCGACTTCTTCAAATCGCAGCCGATCGGTTCCGGCGCGTTTTACCTTGGTGCTAAATGGCGCGCCAGTGCTTAGATTTTTATGACCCGCAACAGTAGAATATATATCATTTTTGCGACGTTGGGCTTTGTATCGCTTCTGCGCCTTGCTCTTAAATGGTGTTGGCTCGCGGCGCGGACGTTTATCGCGGGCTTCATTTAGCATGTTAAACCACTTATCCATCATCAACCTCCATCATAAATAGTCTGCTCACCATCTTCAAACGTAATAATTGTTTTGTTTGTTGGGTGTGATTTGATGTGGATTTTGAGAAAATCATCAAAGGCATCGAAAAACGCAATAGAGCCGCGAGGCGCAGGGGATAACCAATGCAAAACGGTGTGACCAGTTGCAAAAGTTACACCTTCAATTACAACACCTTCTCCAGAAATGCCTGACTCATCACTTTGTCGGCACACGGTAAAAGTTCTGATCCCTTCGGGAGCGCGCTTAGATGGCTTCTTGGGCTTTAGATCTTCTGGCTCTGTAGAGAGTTCTTTTTCGGTTTCTTCAGGCATTATGCCTCACCTTTGGGTTCAACGTCGAATAGTGATTCTAAGCATATATCGTTTATAGCCTCTATCGCCGCACGATCTGCTTCAATTTCATCCACACAAACCTCTTCTTCATCGTTGACCACGAAACAACTTTTTAATTGTTGTATCTGCTCTTTGATCTGACAAATTTGATTATCCATGTTGTTTAACTGTTTCACAAGAGTATCATAACATACTTTGTTTTTCTTTTTCATTCTGCGGTGTCTCCTGTATTTCCCGTATCGTCAGTCAAATCCTGATTTTCATAAACAGGATCCCAGTTTATCTTAAATAGTGGTAAAATTATCACAAGGTCTTCTAGCACATCATATCCGGCGGAAGTAAAGCCTACATTTAAAGCTAACACAATTCCAACAAGATTGCCTTCGCGACTGAAGACCCCCGATCCCGATGATCCTGGCCATGCATAAGAGTGAAGGTAAACATGCTGATTTTCAGAAATTCCCGCCACAGAACCCTTAAAAGTTAAAGGCCCTAAGCTATTTGGATATCCTGTGTAAAATACGCTATTTAGTACCGCAAGTTCGCTCTGCCATTGGTTATTCTTTGGAATTATCTTTTTAAGTTGCAACGGTTCTCGCTCTTCAACATGCTCAATTTCAATAATGGCATAATCTTTTCTTTGATTTATTTCAATATATTTGATGCAATCATAAATCTCTTCATCACTTGTAGCAACAAAAAAATGATCGCATTCGCCCAAAATGCCATGAGCAGCAGTTAAAACATAGTATTTATCATCGTGAGTAAGATATGTACCAGACATACTGGCGAAACCATCACGATTGCTGCGGCCGGAAAGCACTAATAAAACACTATTGCGGGATTTTTTAACAGCAAGATATTCTTTTTGTTCAAGATGCTTGGAAACATTGTCTAAATGATTAAGCTCTCCTGCTGTCGGAAATCTAACGCTTTCTTGAACGCTAACAAGTACACCGAGACTTATTGCAAACCCGAGAGCCATCACCAAGATTACTTGAATTGCGGTTTTAAGTATCTTTAGTATTTTTCTCAGCATTTTTAAACCTGCTTTTGATAACTAACAAACACTGGAATCTCCGCCTTACCAGATTTTCTTGCAAACCAAATTAGATCTTCGTTTCCTGTAACTTTGATTCTTCCATTCTGTCCGATGGCAACAAACACTGGTGCCTTGGGGCCTTTCTCGACAAAGTGTTTATATCTTCCATCAAAATCTCGCTTGTCTCCGCGATAATTGCTGTTGCAATATTGCCACAGCTCTTCGGTTGGCAGCATTACATGATATCTCATATCTGTGGTATTCATCGCAACATCATATATTTTGAGTTTTCCTTCTTGCCAATCTTTTGCCGCATCTTCCAGCGAAACGCGGGGAGTTTTCATCTGATCTAAGGTTGAGATACCATTAAGGTAATTCTCGCGAACTGTTCTGACTGTGCCACGAACATTTGTTCTATGAATAGATGACCAGTCGACAATATTGATACCAGGAACCCTACGCAGGCCAGGAAACAATATAGCTTCTCTATATTCCTTACGGCTTGAGCTGCCCATTAACTCAAATTTAATCTCATATGTAATGTAATCAGATGTGGCAGTTAAAGGGCGTTTTAAATCAACTATTGATCTAACGGTTGTGACGCCATCAATACCTCGAATCTGTGTCTCAATCTCCATTTCCGCACCACCAACGCTGAGATCGACTGAGCATCCAATTTGCGTCTTATAAATCCGCAAATCAATCGGAGACTCTTTCTCGTTTAGTAGTGCATCTATTCTTTCGATCTGATCTTCGATGCTTTCGTTGACTGGCGCTACTGGCGATGGACCACTTGCCAATCCAACACCGCGACGGACGCGCTCTTTCTGGACATACTCATCCCAGTTACGCGGCTTGCCTGTGTCTACGTCGATTGCGCCTGCCATGCTGTGACCACGGAAAGTGCGGGCTAGCATCGGCTCTATGTATACCTTATCCGCCACAAACCGCTCAAGCAAATCCATCTGCTCCCAGGTGTCCCGCAGCCACATCGAGATAAGCATAAAACGCTCGGCTATATCGTCGCCAGCATCGGCTTGGGCTCCGTAGACGCTATCCATCTGTTGGAAAAAGCTAGTCACAGTATTGCTCATTTCTAGTTTCTTCTGGCGCGCCCACGTAACATCCTTCATCGCGCTCATCGAAGGCAGGATGATCTCTCGCACAGCCTCGCGTGGGATCTCTGGGTTGTCGTTGACGTAGTGGAGCATAGCTAGCACGCGATCGATCTCTTCCACGTTATCGTCATAGCTGACGCGCACAAGGAAAGTAAAGTCAAATGTGATAGTTGGAACACGCTCCATCTCTCTCACATCGTGTTTAACATTCGGATAAATGATAAGCTCAATGTCTTTGGCGAGTTCCATTATCGGATCAGGCGCATACTTGTCGCCAAAGTCAAGCTGCTCCTGATCGGAGGCTGCGCGCAAAGCTGCCTGTGCTTCCTTGTAAGCGCCTTGGAGGTTGTGCGCCATCTGTGAGTTCAGTGATTGGCCTCGGAGTTCGCCACCCGCTCCCCTAATGTTGAGGTTAGGGAACATTCTTCTTATAAGATCGGTAGGTCCGCTTCGTTCGCCCGCAGTCAAATAAATCACCGTCTCGGTGGGAACGGCTAATCCTGTGCGAAGGCGGTATACGAGATCGCCGTCTCTGTCATCGATGAATGTAAACTGGGCGTTTTCGTCATCAACGTGAACCTTCCAATGTTTAAGCTCGCTGATCTTTTCGAGCTTGCTCATATCTTTAACGTAGGCATTCTTGGCAATGTAGTCTTCTACCGCTAGCTTCCGCTGGATTGTCTTAACGTGCTCGTGATACCTCTCTTCAAACGCGTCGACCACTTCGCTAGCAAAATACTCATAGTCGCGAGCGGCGCTTGAGCCGCCTTCTCTTTCGGTGTCTTCAAATGTTTCGCTCCTTCTAATCTCCACGATCAAGTGCGCTGTCTCGGGATACTCTGCGTTGGGAAAGTCCGCGGGGGGCTCCCAATCGTCGGGTATGACACCCTGCATCATCGCCATACTAATATTTATGTCGGCTTCCTCACCAGGGAGAGAGGCGGCAACCTCATCAATGCCCACATCGGACTCGAAGGAGGACTGCTCACTGTAGGTTGTGGGGATCATCGGGTAGCTGGTGATGGGATTGCCGTCTTTATCCATCGCGATGTAGCCTTTCTTGGCTTGAAAATACAGCGGCCAACCAAGATCGATCTGTAGACCACACTCGCAGCCTGCCTCCACATAGATTTGGTTATCGTCTTCGCCGTAATCGGAGATATTGTAATACACTTCGCTGTGGACTAGTTCATTATCATAGCCGATGTTCTGATCGATGTTCTCAAGCTCGCTCTCTAACTCGTCTACTCGTGTTTGGCGGTTGCCGCTAAAGTTGGCGCTGGTTTTTTGCTCCAGATAGGCATTCATTTCCATGAACGCTTCAGGATCGTCGGAATGCTCGCCCTGCTCTGTGACCTCCGTCACACCCATATTATCGATGAACCATTCGATGTGTGGCCACATGATCTCGGGAGGCATGCTGTTGCTCCTGCCTTTTATTTGGGAGACAATCTCGCCATCAAACTCAATCGTCACGAACGACTTAGACTTGCCGCGCTTGCCTTCGGGCTTGCGGAGGGAATACATTGTGCCTCCACTTTGAGCAGCACCGCAGTGCCCCATTCGTTCGCCTTCCAAGTCGCAGTTGCTTGTCTGTAGATCATACCAATAGGATCCGTCATCAAACGTGTGAAGGATCTGGTCCGGATCTTCTTGCTCTGCTATCTCCTCTTCAGCTTTGTTGTCTGCGTCTGCCATATTCTCAATATCGCTGAGGATCCTGATGTTGTCGGGGTGCATGTTTAAGAACGTGAACACGTCTTGGAAGCGACTGCTGAAGGATGCCCACGCTTGCTCGATTGCGTTGTCTAATACTCCTTTAACAAAGTCGACTGCCTTGCTGTTAAGTCCCAGCTTGCTTAATCTCTTCACCGCCTTCTTAAAGGCTTTGTTCCATTTGCCGAGAGGCTCATCTTTAATGGTCTTGTTAATGGTCTGGAGCACAAACTTAACGTGCTTGGCGCGGTCCGCTAAATTCTCGGTTCGCTTGGTGACGCGAGCCTCCATTTCTGCTTCCGTCTCTTCCTCGGTCAGTCGCGCCTCGGCGATCGGCCCCCAACCCCATGGGGGTCGCGGGCCCGAATGGGGGGCTCCAAACTGAACTTCGGGCTTTGGCTCGTCAAGATCCTCCTTTTTCGTTCCGCCCGTCCAATAGTCAAGCGCAGACAAGAGCGGCTCCATCGTATTGAACCGAAACTCTTGGATTCTGTTGCTTGGACGCACGAACTGATGGAGATGTGTGGTCTTCCACCTATGCCCCAGCCACGTCTTTGCGCTTTCGGGCGCTTGGTGTAGCGCGGAGTCGATGGCGTCGGCGACAAACTCGGAGAGCCCGATGTCACGGAGGCCTTCATCTAATCTAATGTTCTCGTTTATATAACCAAACCAGTTTCGTGTAGCAAAATCCATAAATATACCTCAACACTATAAATAGTTTGCTATCTCCAAAACAGTTGGACGCTCACGATAAGCATTGACAAAAACACACAAATCATCGTTTTGGTGGTGAACATGCTTTCATTAAGGAAATACCACGTAAGAATTGGAAACGTCAAATATGACATACTAAAGATTAAGAACCTCGGACCCCACACTTGTCCCATCTCTTCGTAGGCCAAGCGCACTCCATATAAAAAACAGAGACCAGTGGGAAGACCATAAACAAGGACAGCCAAAATAGGTTTTGTCTTCCACCAATCCCATACGAACTGGCTATTGATCTGAAACCAAGCCAGGGATTGCCCAAGTGCGAACAACGCGCATGCCAACAAGAGATTGCTAGAAATTTGTAACAATTATTTCCTCGCATTGCGGCGGCTGTTTGGTTAATTTTCCAAATTTATCAATCATTACGATCCTTTGTTCTTTGTAGATGTTGAAAACCTCTTTGTGTTTTTTGTATAATAAGATCCATTTTTTATCAGTTATTTCTATAATCTCTTGGCCAAGCTGTTTGTGAGCCAACGTAGTTTCTTCAGGTCCAACATTCTTTCCATGTTCAAAAAAACTATAATTAAACTGACCCATGGGAAAAAGATAAAAATCAGCGTTCTTTTGTTCTTTGCATGCCGATATTAAGTCTTTGTTTTTGTCGATTTGTAAATGAAAATTCTTAGTTTTAAAAGTCTTTAGGCGGGCCAATGAGAGCGGATTTAATGCGCTTTCATTGAAGTTTCCTGATGATATTTTGCCTGTATCGGAAAGCTTATTTAAAATAAAAAAAAGAGCAGATCGCACATAAGGGTCTTTGTACGCTAGCCAGTGATCCTGGAGGATATGAAAGATTCTTTTATTAAACATATCGGAGAACTGTTTGGCTTTAACGATTTCATATAGCAACCCCGAATCATTAAGTGCGCAATCCCAAAACTCATAGATTGCCTCATTGTTGGTGTGCGCGCAAATAAACCTCTGACTCTCGGCCAAGGAAAGTTCGACCTCACCAGAAAAAAACAAATATGAGTGCGTGATGCTTCCCTTTGGAATAATCGACTTTAAATGCTTCAAGGACGCCGTATGGCTATCTAAATACCTAATTGGCGATTTCATTCTATTCTTCTGAGCTTAGTGTCTCTTTGAATTCATCAATTTTTTGTTTTAACGCGTCGATTTCGACGATGGTCTCTTCTTCAGCTTCTTCTGTCGTGTTATTTCTGAAATTCTCATATCCAATTATAATTTTTGAAACATCATCAAGCATATAATCAACTTCGTTCAAGACTTCTCTGATCTGAGAGATTTTTTCCAATGTTGACGGCATCAAAATACTTTTAAAGGCCTTGTCATCGATGTTGTGTTCCAATTTTTTTAATTTCTCAAAACAGCCAAATAGCAATCTTTGCGTCTCGTCTTCAAGATTTGATAGCTTTATTGAATAACTAATGCTAACCCTTCTGTTGTCCATCTTATCCTCTTAATAGTTGTTTGCCGCTTTTTAGCGTGTTTTCGATCATTTCTGGGGCCCCTACAACAACAATTTCTGTGCCTGCTTGGCCGCGGTTGATTGTAAGCTTAGAAAATTGATGCGCACCATCGAGGCCATCGGCAACTTTTCCTCTTTCGTTTAACTCTCTCATTCTTTTTTCTTCTCGAATCATTACAACGTGCTCAGGGTTTATAAAAACCTCTCTCAAAGAATACAACTTGTTAGTAGTAACGGCGCCATTGTTGCACACTTCGGTAAGTTTAACAAGCATGTTGTTCCTCCAAATAATATGTACAAGTTTTATTTATTGTCCACAGGTTTCCATCCATGAATACATCATAACTTCTATCCTTCTCCTCGCAAATAACAGCAGTACGTGGCACATTTGTAATTAAATATCTCTTATCGCTATCTTCACGAAGCCAGTGTAATCGGGCATGTTGTGGGATCCAAACTAGATCTCCTTTTTTCATATTTTCTGTCATACTTTACTCCGTTTGAATGATCCCATAATTAGTGGTTATCAAAGTTCCAGCGCAACTTGCTGCGTTCTGCAATGCAACGCGCGTAACCTTCACAGGATCTATAACTCCGCTATTAAATAGATTGGTTAATTCACCAGTACTAAAATTCCAGCCATAATTCCTACGAGCAGTCAAAATTTTGTCGATTATTATATCGGGCGACTCGTTGGCATTGAGCGCCATTTGGCGCAAGGGCTCTCTGCATGCTTCTCTAATTATGGTTCCGCCGTATGCTTGTTCATCACTATTAGTAGTGATACAAATCTTCTCAGCAGCATATAATAGCGCCGCTCCACCGCCACACACAATGCCTTCTTGCTGAGCCGAACGAACCGCTTCAAGCGCGTCTTCAACGCGATGTTTTCTCTCCACCATTTCTACTTCGGTGGCGCCACCGACTCTAATAACCGCGACTCCAGAAGACAAGCGAACAATGCGAGACTGAATTCGACTGCATTCTTCCAGTGATTCAGTATCCTTGATCAACTGCTTAAGTGCATCAATTTTTTCTTCAATTACTTCATAATCGCAATAACCACCAACAATAGTCGTGTTGTACTTGTTGCTCTCAATAAATTTGGCGGCTCCAAGATCTGTCATTTGAATATCTGCAAGTTTGGCTCCGCTTTCACGAGTAATAAACGTAGCTCCTACGGATGTAGCCAAATCACTAAGAATATTTCGGCGCTCTTCGCCATACATCGGGGCCTTGATGGCTGCAACTTTAAGCGTGCCTCGCATTGCATTCATGATCATTGCTGCCAGTGCTTGGCCTTCAACATCTTCAGCTACTACCACCAAAGGACGATTTTCGCGCGCGATCATCTCTAGCGCAGGCAAAATCGATTCTACATTTGAAATCTTATGATCAGTTATCATAAACAACGGATCATCATAGTGCATTACACCTCTTCGTTCATCGGTAATAAATGCGCCGGCGCAAAAACCAGCATCAAATCTAAATCCTTCTGTAATGTCTAAAGACGTGTCTATTGAGCGCGATTCCTCAATTGTGATAGATCCATCTTGACCGACTTTATCTACTGCTGTCGCGATCAGCTTTCCGATATCGGAATCGTTATTGGCTGAAATAGTTGCCACGTGTTCAATGTCTGAAACACTTTTAACCGGCTGGGCGGCCTCATTAAGATTGTTTACTACCTCCTTCACTGCCAAATTGATGCCGCGCTGCAATTCAATGGGAGATACGCCAGATGCGATAAAACGCTGTGATTCTCGCAGTATTGCGCGCGCCAATACGGTAGACGTAGTGGTGCCATCGCCGGCTTCATTATTTGTTTCAATAGCCGCTTGACGCAATATTTGGGCGCCCGCATTCTCAAATGGGTCTTCTAATGCCACAAAATGCGCGACTGTTACGCCATCTTTTGTAATGAAAGGCTGCTTACCTTTTTCTTGTAGCAGAACATTACGGCCTTTGGGGCCGAGTGTAGATGCTACGTTGTCGGCTAGTACATTGGCGCCTCTTATAATTTTCTGCTGTAGAGTTTGATTATCATCATAAGCTCTGCTCATTGATCCCTCTTAGGTTATGTATATAGTATAATCTCTCACGACCATTTTGTCAAGCTATTTATCAAAAAGCGATAATTGTTCAGCATTTTCCGGATCGGTTTTCTTAGTTTGTAGAATATCTTTTCTGCTAATGCTCTGGGCACTCCTAACTGCTATGTTGGCGCTGTTGCCGACATCTTTATCTAAATTAGCAAAAAACATATTCAAGTTATCGGAAAGGCTTTTAAGGGCCTGAAAGATTTCTCCAACTTCTTGGTTTAATAGATCAGCGGCCTTCGCGAGCATCTCTGCGATTTTCTTGCGACCTACTTCAATTGTTCCCAAATCATCTATATTTTCAATCGCAAGAACTTGTGTCTGGGTAATGTGAAATTTAAATGTTCGGAGGTATCCTAAACTATTTAGCAGACACATTTTCTTTTGTTCGGTTCCAAGCATGTTGTATTGATCCCGGGATTCCTCGGGACTTAAAAACTCATTCTCGGCAACCATTCTATTTAGTTCGGCCTTGCGTTTGTCTTTTTGTTTCGTGGCCCCCACCGAAGCAATAACCGCATTATTACCGTCGCGAATCGCATTTCTGAAACTTTGCAGCCCTTTATGGCCATTTTGTTTTTTAAGCTGGGCCGGCCACTTGAGCCGTTCTAATGTTTTATTTATTTTGCTACCCTTCGACATGTCTAGTCTAGACTGGCCGCGAACTACGCCGACTTCGCTCCCGCCACCATAGGTAGCGGGGTTGGCCGGGAGGAAGATTTCATCATCCTTAGCAAATTTTAGCGCCGTGAGAAATTCTTGAATTTGATCCTGGCTTATGACAACCTGATCTTTTGCAAGGCGCTTGATAAAGCCGGAAAACTTTTTACTATCTTCAATTCCGTTTATGAATATTTTTTCCAATTCTTCTGGCGACGGCAGGTTAGACTGGGAAGGCAAGCTATCGTTCATGTAATTCTCCATTCCTCTTGTAACTCCTTTCTTCACCGCGCTTACAATTTCCGTAGGCAACATGATACACAAGCGCGACTTATCGCTAGAATTAATAAGAATGTTCATAATATTGTCAAGAGTGAAGTCAAATTGATAAAAGTGAATGTTGCCCTCCTGTTCTAGATCTTCGCCTTCCAAAGTTTTAGTGCAAACCACATATCTCATCGCATACGGAAAAGCGCCGGCCCACTTTTTAGTCTCCTCCCCTTCCATTGTTAAATCTCTCACCAAGTCTGTCCAGCTGCCGCCAACTTCAAGACCGCCTTCTCGATATAACTTGAGACTTACGGGAATCATTTTATTCTCAGAGTTATCAACATAGTCAGCAATTGTGCCGGTGTTAGCTGGAATTTGATAACCATCGCTCAAAGTTGCCAAGAAGGACTCAAAACTAAATCCAGCGGAGGATGCATTAAAATTTGTGATAACTTTTGTAAGCGTCTTATAAAATACAAGATAAGAAATTGCCTGGACAATTGTTTTGGTTCGATCGGATCCGGCCTCCGTTTCTATTAATCCAATGCCATCAGAATAAAACGATGATACTTTTTTAATCTTTTCTTTAAGACTGCCGCCTTTCACGTTGGAAAGATAACCCTCCAATAGCCGTCTTTGCGGGCCTTTATCAATAATGTCGCCCGCATCAGTTGTTCTAACATCTGACCACCCAAGCTCGGAAACGGCAATGTCGGGAATTAAGTTTAACAGCATTTGTAACTGCTGAGACTCTGGTTTAGTTTCAAGATCAATTTGAGGAGGCGTTTCCTCTTTAATTATTTTAACTGGAGAACTCAGCTCCTCTTCAATCATTTCCAGCAACATGTTTAAATCAAATTTTTGTATTTGCTTAAGATATTCTTCTCTTAAGATTTCACGTAGTTCAGACATTTGTTTCCTCACACAACAATATCGGCAATTCCAAGTTTAACCGCTTCCTCTGCAGATAAATAGACATTAACTTTGCGTTCCAGCATTTTTTTAAGCTGAGATTTGGTCATCTTTGTTTCGGCTATCAGACACCTTGCATACATTTTTTGCAGGTCGGAAATTGCTTCAAGTTCATTTGTTAAATCATGGAGGTTCCCATGGTTGCCTGCCGCTACCGAATGAATCATAATTCGACAATTTTTTGCAATTCTGCGCTTGCCTTTTGTGCCGGCAGCTAACAGCAAAACGCCGGCAGACATAACCTTGCCTAAACCAAGCGTGTGTATTTCGCTATCTTGCCTAATCAAGCGCATTGTGTCATAAAGCGCGAACATGTCATCAGCAGAGCCGCCATAAGTTGAAAGATAAAACTCAATAGCACGTTTTTTATCTGAATCGGCTTCAATTTTATTCATTTCATTCAAATAAAGCATGGCATGAATAACCTCTGCAACTTTTTCCTCGCTAATGTCGCAAAACATTCCAATTGTTCTTAGATCTGGTTCTGCGGCGCCGCCAAGAGCAATAGGGTCTATCAAGAGAACTTTTTGATCATCATCGACGCTAGCTTTGATTTTATCTATAAGTTTTTTAATCATTCTTAGTCTGACTTAAAAGTTGTTGCACGAAGTGTTTATTATCTTCAAGATATTTCATGGCACTATTCCAGTTATCAAAATCAACGAGGGGATCGTAAAATTTAGGATGCAAGTCCAACATTCCTTTAATTGCCTTGTTTTTATAATTGGCAACTTCCAAACTAAAAGAACGCTTAAAATCTCGAATGTCTTTATCGCTCTTGCCCATTTCTTGCATTTCTCTAAGACGAATGGTACGCGCATAGTAAAAGTTTTCCATGGATTTTGCTAAAACACCCAAACTAACTAGTTGCGAAACACGAATCAAACCAATGCTAATTTTAACAGAACGAAAGAAATAAAACGTTTTATGCGTCATATATCCAAATATAAAAACCAATAAATATAACCACCAATATCCCATAATTACCTCAAAAAATTAACCACTGAGTTGCCCCAGTGGTTAATGTATCACAAAATTATGCTTTTGTCAAGTTACTTTGTAAGCCTCTTCATGATGCGCTCAGCCAGCTGATCGGCCATCTGCTCTTTCTTGTGTTCGCGGTGGAGACGAGCAGCAACACGTTTAGCGACTTCGGCAACGACTGCCTGCTCATCTATACCGCCGCCAAGATCTTTTTTAGGAAAGAGGATCTTGCCCTCGGCGTCCAGACACTTTTTGCCATCCCATGTGCCTTTGCGGTCCTCTTCGCAATGCTGTTTATCGCTGCCACTTCCGACGCCCCTAGGTGTACGGTGTTCTGGCGGAGGATACTTCTGTGTCGCCAGGGAGATCTCTTGAAGTGCGGGCTCGGCTGGCTCTTCCTCTTCGATTTCAAATTCTTCTTCAGGCTCTTCAAGGCCTTCAAAGTCTTCGGGCGCTCCAGCCTCAAGTTCTTCGCCTTCCATTTCTGTGTCTTCAACATCCATTTCAATGCCGCGATCTTCGGCCCAATCTTGAATGTGCTGAAGGAGACTAACAGCGGCTTCTTTTTCTCCGGGGGCGTCTTCTTCGGGGTCCATCTCGGGCTCGGGCACATCTTCTACTGGTGGCTCTGGAAGACCTTCATCAGCTTCGGCGCCGGGCTCAGGCAATGGGCCCTCTTCTTCATCTCGGGCGCCCGCCATCGGAGGATAGTCACCAAGCTCATGAAGCCTTTTTTCACCAATTGGTCGCAAACTAGCGAGTTTCATAAATTGGCGGATCTCGCCTTCGGTTAACAATTTTTTACGAGCCATTTTAAAATCTCCTTGTTTACAGCTATAAACTTCAAAAATAAATAGTAATGAGTTTTGATAATCACCTTAAAAACGAAAACAACTGATCAAATTTAACATCTTGAGCTTCTTTAGTGCTTTTGTTTCTATTTGCTTTATTCTCGCGAAAGATAAATGTTCGCGTTCTGCTACTTCTCGCAATGTCATGGACCCGTGCTCATAAACAGAGACCAGGGTGCAGTTATATTCGTCTGGGAAATCCTGCCAAAGGCGACATTCTTTCTCTTTACACTGCTTCTTTCTCCTCATGCATTTTCGAGTGCACTCGCGCAAACCATCAATTTTCTTCATAACTCTGGGTGCTCCTCTTCAATGAGATCAAATATGTTCTCTAACTCTCCGTCGTTCAATCCAAAATCTTCCATCTTCTGCCTTCCTTTGTCTCTCAACTGTTTTGATTTTGCTTTCTTCTTCTTGTTTTGTGGCTTTATCTCATCGATATAACTTTGTATGCGCTCATCGCCATCAAGATAGCCAGCAATGATAGCGCGAAAGAACTTTGATTGAGTTACTCCGTCGTGACGCAACTTTAAGATAAGTTTAGCATGTTGGTGTGTGTTTTCAACAAACGCAACCTTCTTGTCTAAATGTGGATTTGCGACATCATCCGGCATCACCATTTCCTAGTGGTGATGTGAGTGCGACTTTCCGATAAGCCAGATGAAGTTTGCGTAACAAATTGTGCTCGATGTTGTAGTCTTTTCAAATTTCTTGCACCACTATAAGAAAATCCAGACCGAATGCCTTTTTCCAAATCCTGTAGGATAGTATTAACAGTTCCTCTGTGTGGTACGCGACTAGCGACACCCTCAAAAGAAGAATACTTTCCTCGCCAATCGATTTGTGCCTCTTTAGAGGCCATTCCGCGATAAGTTTTCCACTGGAAGCCGTTGGTGTCCTTAAAAATTTCTCCAGGTGTCTCGGTGGCTCCTGCGAGCAAAGAACCCACCATCACAGCGTCTG
>Ga0208010_1000391_pt1 | contig 15633 bp, 7 predicted proteins | sample 2_EtaG_FD_184074 | JGI IMG/M metagenome (GOLD analysis project Ga0208010, IMG submission 184074) | Marine viral communities from the Subarctic Pacific Ocean - 2_ETSP_OMZ_AT15125 metaG (SPAdes) (version 2) | ecosystem: Environmental > Aquatic > Marine > Oceanic | place: Pacific Ocean | collected... | reverse complement strand
GGATGAAGCCACTCCAACCTCTTCCAAAAATAAAAAGAGAAAGGAAAAATGAGTTGAAACAAATAGCAATTAATTTATTCCCAGAGAATAAGATTACATTAAGTACAAGTGATGCAGCCTTAATGGTAGTTTGGTATATCAATAATGAATAGTTATGCAATAGGAAATAAGTATTTAGGAGTAGTATTAATTAAAGATGAAGATAAGTTATTAACATTATCAGTTTATCCAATTAAATTAACATTAGAATTTTATGACAATGAAAGATTACAAATTAGATTATCAATATTTAAAGCAGAATTAGGATTATTTATAGGGTGTCAATGATACTCCTTTAGTGAAAGAGCAGGGCGATGGGCTTAAATGCCCATTGCTCTGTAAAGTTTATCTAATTCTTTTTGACTTTTCTCTTCTATATTAACTGGTTTCTTTTTTCTTTTCTTTTTACCAGCATCTGGGAATAATCTTTTTAAAGGTTCTTTCTGTCTCATCTCTCTTGTCCATCCCTTTGGATACAATCCAAACTCATGCATCATTACATTCCATATAGTACCATTTTGCAATGCTTTATAATCTCTAGTCATAATTTTAGAAGCTTCTACATTTAATGTTGATAAAAGTCTTGACCTTTTTTCTTCATCTGTTAATTCATAAGCATCATTATAACCAACAATTAAATCTTTGACTACATTATCTGGTAATTCTATAAAGTCATGAAGAGTTGCTAAGAAAAATAAGTCACCAACAGCAGGCCCTATATAACCTCTGCCTTTAATATCCTCTTCGCCATTAGCAACATCATATAAATCTCTTATTCTTTCTACCGTATCATTCTCCATTAATGTATGAAAATCAACATTAAACACACCAGACATTAATGTTGTAAACATATATAAACCTGCAAATCTTAATGGTATAAGTAAATCTGGTGAATCCCATTGTTTTGCTATAGCTGCATCTTTAGACTTTCTTAATACTTCTGATTGCATTTGTAAAAAAGAAAATGGGAAGTGGAAGAACTGACCTAATACTTGGCCAGCCGCACCAGCTGTCTTAGCTGTACCTCCAATTACAGGAGCCTTTTGATGAGCAGCATATTCAAATGCATATTTGTTTACTATATCTAGAGCATATTGTCTAGCTCTTTTATCAGCTTCGGCTTCTTTTAATTCACCCCTAATAAGTTGATTGTATTTATCTTTATAAGAAAACCTAAACATATGTTTACGCAAGAAGTTCTCAGTAACCTTCTGAAGTATAGCTCCTTTGCCTGTGGCAGCTGACATTGAACTATCTATTGCCTTCCATACATTACCATCTTTATAAGATAACTTAGGCTGTCCATCTCTTCCAACAACAATATCTACATCTCTTACTCTCACACCTTCAGTTGGAAGAAGACCTTCAGTAAATAAAGGTGAAGACATATCTTCAAATTTAAATCCTTGTTCTTCCTCAACAGCTTCAATCTTTTTTCTAACTACATCATTCTCTGGTCTGTCCCATTCCATTAAGTATTTACTAAATGCTCTGTTACCAACAGACTGTACATAGTATAACCCAGACATTGTATTCCTAGCTGCTGTAGCTACACCAAAACCAATCTTAGATAGAAACTCATATCCAGTTAAAACTCTAACTGTTTTATTTACCCAAGCTGGTCTTTCTTGATAACCCTTTTCAGCTAATGTGAATATATCATCAATATATTTTCTTAAAGCTTCTGATGTTTCTGCATTCTTAGGTAATCTCTGTATACCTTGAAGATATATTTGCTTGACATAATTAACTCTATTAAAATTTATTGCATCTAAAGAGTATTTTCTCAATGCCCCTAACGGATTCTTCATATAGTTTTCGTAAGGCTGATTCTTTCTATGCTTAGCAGACTTAGGTGTGCCAAGATTTTGTCTTACTTTAGAAAGTTCAGTTTCTAAACTAGTAAGATTTTTATCAGCATTATCTATTAATGAAGCTCTGTCTTGTTTCATAATATTTTCTATATTAATAAACGATTCCATTAAATAATGAGGATAATAATCTCCACCTTTAATACCTTCTTCTATTGCTTTAATATTGTCGTTAATTTTTTCTTCATATTTTCTTACTCTCTCACCTACTCTTCCAATAAGAGCATCGCTAGATGTTGAGTTAAGAAAAGCCAATCTAACAACTTTTTTGTGTTGCTTAAGACCGTTTACCATTACCTTGCCCATTTTATCTAAAGTATCTCTTGCTATCTGACCAGCTAACTCAACATTATTAGAGAACGGTACAAGTTTACCATCATCAGTAGTTCTTAATACTCTAGTCTTATCTCTATATATAGGTTTACCAACTTCATCTTCACCTATTTTTTCTCTACCAATTTTAGTAGGGCTTGTTTCTAAGTATTCTCTAAACTCATTAATAACTTCTCCGCCTGCAGTTTCAAAAAGTTTAAACATTTCATCTTTTATCTTTTGAACTCTATCTAATGAAGCTTGACTTTTAGGATTTTGTAATTCTAATGCAAGTTCTCTTTCAAATTTTTCTAATTGTTTTGCAGTTTTAATACCTGGTCTGAACTTAGATTGACCATCTTTTGCAATTATAGCGGTTCTTAAAAACTTAGACATAGCTATATTAGCACCTATATAATGAGAGTATTGAGTTCTCTCATAGTTAGTTGCTATATTAATATTTTTATTCATCCATGATGTAACAGCAAACTTACTCATAACACCACGCTTTACACCGAACAATCTTTCAAGAACACCTAATCTAGGATTACTTAATCTCTTAGATTCTTTTATTATTTCATTTTTAATTCTTCTGAAATCACCATCGGTAAATCCATTAAAGTTATCAACAGCTGGTTTATATGTAGCTCTCCATACAATCTCATCAAACATAATTCTACCAAAACGCTCAGATGTTGGTCTATATGTATCTCTTATTTTGTTGCCAACAAATTGTTGTTTACCATCTATGTCAATAATCTTCTCTCCATCAAATAATTTACGAAGACTACCCAATTCTTTTGCTGTTTTAGTATCTATTGGTGCACAAAAAGTACTCATTATCCACACTCCACATAGTTTTCTTCTTTCTTAAAATCTTTAGGGTCTGTATATACTTTTATCATTTGTCTAACATCGTTTAAGTTCCCATATTGATTTACTATTCCTAAATTACCTTCAGCATCTCTTTGCACTCTACTTCTATTTGCATATTTTTTCATATCATTTCTAGTAAGATGATGCATAGAAGCAATTATATTAGGTTGCCACAACAATCCTTTTTCATAAACTAAATCAATTATTGCACTTCTATTCGTAGACATCTCGCCTTTATGGTATAATTTACTTGTATGTAAATCTGACATTGACTCAGGTATAACATTATCAAACCCCTGTCTATAATGACTTCCATAATCACGCAATATAGCATTAAATATTTCTTCTTGATTATTTTCTCTTAGCCATCTAAACATAGCCATACCTAATCTTTTATTTGCTTTAAATACTGGCATTGGAATAGGAGTATCGCCTATCTTAGCAACAGCTACGTTGCCATGAACAACTTTAGGTTTAATAACATATGAAACTATATCCATAGTTCTTTGTCTTAAATCTAAATCAGACATAACATTTGTTGGCTCTTCAAAAGTTTCCCTGCCATGCAACCATTTTCCCATAAAACTTCTAACAAGAGCGTCTTCTTCTTTAGATTCCCACTTCCAATTCTCCATTTGATGAGGACTTTTTTCTGATAGTTTATATGTATCTCTAGCTAAAGTACCTATATCACCTCTTAACTGGTCAGTTTGAATCATAAAGTTATTTATTACATTATCATTTCTAGGCATTAGATGAATGTTTTCTGCAATAACATCCCCTGTTACTTTAAATAAAGAATGTCCATCTAAAATTTCTTCTTTAGTAAGTAAGTTCCATTTAACAGGATTCTTTAATACAACATATCTACCTTTATTTAAATGATATTTTGTTCCTTTAGGTTTAATCCAACCAGCGTCTTGAAACCTACTTACACCATCTTTCCCTTTGACTTCTTTATATATATAATGAACATCATTAGTATTGTTTTCATATCTTCTTAGATATGGTTTATTAAAATTCTTGCCAGTAAAATCTAAATCTGTAAAATAAAATTTATGTCTAGACTCTCCATCTTTACCTGTAAAAGCAACTATTTCAGATATTGATTGGTCTTCTTTGTTTCTAAAGTATTCTATTACAGCATCAACAGCTCTTAATCTTGACTGAGCTCTTGCAACCTGATTAGGTGATGACTTACCAGAATTTCTAATATATCTAGATAAGGAACTTCTTTGTTTCCCTAGCATATGAGATAGTATAGAATAATTTTGTATAGCTTTTATATTCCCAGCTGTTTCTACAGAACCATCTATTATTCTACCTTTCAATCTGCCTTCCAATCCTTGACTTACATCACCATCATTTAATAATTCAAACAATTCTTCATAACTTTCTCTTTCAGCTAAAGCTCCAACCATTTGAATATCATCTAATAATCTAGTTACTTGAGCATTATACTGACTTGCTTTTTTATTATATATTGTTGACCAACCTAATAAACTACTTCTATTTTGATTGATTCTACTTACAACATAATTGCCAGGGTTTGAATCTAATTTTTGTTGTTCACCTACTCCAAAAAATATAATTTCATTTGAAGGCTCTGGAGTTCTAAGTTTTTTATTATATATATCTTTCAACAAAGCTTTTCTATCTCTATATGTATCTGACTCCGCTCCATAAAATAATTTTATTAAAGCCATTTGTTTATTTGGTTGTTTTCTGTGCTTACCTAATAAAGTTATAAATACTTGTTTATTAGGATTGCTAGTAAATCTATATAAATCTGATTTCATATTAGCAATATCATTTGCTTCAGGAGGTCTTCTACCCGACTCATCCCATACATCACTTAAAAATCTAGTTGACCTACCTAAAGCTCTAACAGATTCTATTACAGCATCCATCAACACTTCTTTATCGTTACCTTTAAATTCTTTTTCATTTATTTTAAAAAATGGTTGGTATTCTCCTTCGCCATATTCAGCTAGATTTTCAGATACAATTTCACTTCCTTTAAATGGATGATTAAATAAAACAAACTTCATTACATCTTCAACATTCTTAGCTTCAGATACAAAGTTAGGCTTTTTTGTTGAATCAATTATACTTTGAAGTACATTTTTATATCTTTGTAAAAACCCACCAAAGTCAGTAGTAACTTCTCCAGTTTTTTTATCGTAGATATCTAAAATTTCTATACCTTTAAGTTCAGTAGCCATTCTAGATATTGCTGATAGTCCAGCTGTTACTCTTTTCATAGCACCAAAGTTACTCTTACCTTGCATATATTTTTCAACATGAGAAGCCATTGAATCACCAGTATCTCCACCTAACCCAGCTCTATTTAGACCACCACCATTATTAAATACATCAACTACAGCTCCTTCTGACTTATAAACATGAGCGTCTTTAGATGCTCCCATCAATTTAAATACACTACTAGAAAATTCACCTGGAGCATCATAATAATTAAAAGCCATGTCAGCATCAAAATCTCCTTGATGAATTGTAGCTAGGTCTGCAATATTAATACCAGTTACATTGCTCATAATTACATCATAATAACCTTCAACTCTATGAGCTGATACATCACCACCTAAGTTTGGCATTCTTAAAGTATGAGAATTGATATAAAATTGTGTATCTTCTTTTCTTCTTCTTTTGTTAGAAGTATCTAACTTATTAAATAAATCTCTATATAGAGTTGTGCTTGCATCTTTTAATCCTTTTTCTATTCCAGATATTCTTTTTAGTTCTGTTTTTAATTTAGAATTTAAAGCACTAACTTCAGCGTACGGGTCATCTATAATCCAATTACCTTTTTTATCTCTAGCTGCTTGCAAATCTCTTTTACCATGCTTTTTTGTACTAAAACTAATTATATATTTTACATTGTTCCAATTATCTATATTAATATTACCATCTTCATAAGCTGCTTTCTTACCACCATTAATAATTCTTTTGCTACCATCATATATACTTTGAGTTCCTTCAAGAAATGGAATCAATACAGAATAAGAAGCTCCTTTTGTTTTAGGATTTCTTAATTGATTAACAAGATTTCTAACAGAACTTCTTTGTAAAGTATCTTTAACATATAAAGAATTAGGGTCTACGCCAGCTTCTAGCATAGAAGAAACTAATCCTGTTGTACCATCTTCAAATAACGCACCTTCTTCTCTTAATGATTCAATTAAATAATCAGCAGCTGCATTTCTATTTTTACCTGAAACAAGATTTCTTAATGAACCAATTCCCTTGTTAATTGCTTTATCGTAATTTACATAACTTCCCATATGAGAATTATACCCAGCAGCGTTTAACCAATCAGGTAAAGAATATGTTAGATTTGTAACCCCATGTCTATCTTCAGACTTTCCTATAAATATATTCTCTATACCAATTCTTGATATATTATTAGCTGCTTCTAAAGATTGTCTATCTTGTCCAAACTTACCTGAGCCTTCTAATATATCTGTAAATGTTTCAGCTCCTTTTACATCAGAAACTTTAATATCAACTAAATCAGCATTAAAAAATTTAGAAGCTGATTCTGTTGTAAGTATATCTATACCAAGTCTATCCATTATTTCAGCAACTCTAGGGTCATATGTAAAATTAGTTTTTAACATAATAGTCCCAGATGGGTCATTAAACCATGCTGTTGGTTTAACACCTGCTGTATTACCATTACCATCCATACCCCCAACAACACGACCTCTATGCATATAAATTGCATTAGCAGCATTAGTGCCAAGATGTGTATGAGCATCTATACTTGACCTACCATCACCTAAACTTGGCAACATTTTAATCAAATTATCTATTTGATTTTTAATTGCATTATAAGAATCTGTGCCTGGAGTATGACCTTTTAATTGTTTCCTTAGTTTTTCTTTTACTAATCGTTCTGAACTAAAAGCCCTACCAGATTCATCTCTAAGACTAACTATTTCATAACCACCTTGTTCATGTTTTGTTAAAGAATAATCTATCGCATCTCTTTGCTCTAGACTAAAATATTCACTAAAATTGCTTATTTCTCTTAAAAATTGTAGGCTACCTTGAGTCTTAGCTCCAACAGATTCAGCTAAAGAATGGTATTTAAAATAAGAAGCTCCTAATTCTCCAAGAAAAGCTTGATTATCAACCGATTTTACAAGATTTGTAAAGCCTGTTTTAGTTATACTATCCCAGTACATAGCTCTCATCATCTGTCTTACTGGTTCATTTGTAGAGTGAACAGCTCCTTCTTCAACAAACTCTCCATATAAAGCTCTAAGTCTTTCAACAGCTAATGCGTCAGTAGATATTTCAGATAACTTATTATCATACCAAACTTTAAATCTTTCATTTAATATGCCTCTACCACTAGGAGCTAAGTCAGTTAAATTATCTTTTGCTACAAGAAATCTATTATTAAAGCTTGTTATAACACCTACAACATCTTGAAATGGTACAAGAGTTTCATCATAAGATTCACCTCTTTCATATTCAGACCTTATCTCTTGTCTAAGATTTGACTCTCCAGGAATAACACTAGCATTATTTATAACCTCGTCTAAGTTTTTTATATCTCTTACATCTACTTTTCTACCATTGAATACACCTGTATTCTCAATCCTGAAAACTCTTATAGAACTTTCGGCCATATTATCAACAAACATTGAGACAGCACCTTTACCCATAGATGTAGTCTTTAATGATATAATTGGCTTGCCATTAGGGTCAAAGTCTAATTCAGATGACATTACTTTCTGTGTACCAATACTATGAGATAAAAAAGATGGAAATACATGACGCATAAATGTTGTAAACTCAGCATCAGCAGCTGTTTCATTACCTTCGTTTTTAGTATTAATAGCTCTTCTAACATTATCTACAATCTGTTCAGTTTGTAGCTGTATTATTTCAGGCAATGTTCCTTCTTCTCTTCTTATTCTCAAATCTTCTTGTATGCCAATCCATTCAGGACCTTTAAGAACTTCATTATACCTACCATATTTTTGAGATATATATGAAGCTGAATATCTAGGAGTAGGGTCTACAAGTAAACCAGAAGCATCAGACCATTCTTGTGAAAATTCTTTTTGAGTTTGAAAATAAGTCTTCTCATCATACCCTTTACGCCAAGCTCTAAGACTCATTGATATTCTATTTATATAATCATTAATACTTCTATTGGGAGTTTCAGCATATAGTTCAGCAATATCTACTAACTGGTCAGTCTCTTTTATTTCAACACCAACTTTCTTTAAATCTCTACTAAACCAAGATAACAATCTTTCCATTCTTCTTCTGGCTTGTAATTTATCTCCAGAATAATTATTATTATCAAATATAATAGCTTCTATATTTGCAGTTAACTTTAAATTTTCTTCACCTTCAGATTGAATCATTCGTTCTACAAGTTTAGAAGATGATTCATATTCTCCACCTAATTCAGCAATAGCTCCTTCTTCCATTACTATTTTATTTCTAAGATTTTCTAGAAACTGTACACTCTCTGTGCCAATTAATCCAATATCTTCTTTACCAGATTTTATTAATGCATCTAACTCAGCTATATAATCTTTTGCTTCTTGTTCATTTTCAAATTGTACAATTTCTTTCTTCTCACCATCAACAATCTTTCTACTTTCAATCAAACTTTTAACTCTAGAAACCCACATGCCATGGTCTGATGATAATTCTCTTACATTATCATAATGATTCATAACATCTTTACCAAAAGCCTCAGTTGCTGTATATGCATCTTGTATTACTGAATACATATTAGCTTCACCAGTATCTTCAATGCTCATTTTTTTACGAGTTTCTAAAAATGTACCAATAAGTGGATTCATTTTCCTCATCTCAACATCCCACTTTATCATGTCTTGCTCTATTTGAGCTTCAGTACGACCTTCAGCTTCTAATATTGACATTACAGTTTCTCTATCTGGCAATACTAATACTTTTTTACCATTAGCTCTCGTTTCAAACTGACCAACGCCATGAGCAATAAAGTGTTCTAATATAACTTGATGTTCTATATTTATATCAGTTGTTTTAAGAAATTTATTCCAATAATATACGTTCATTTGTTCTGTCATAGAATCAGATACAATAAAACCTTCTTTTTCAAATAGATTTATTATTTCTCTTGCTTTAGTATAATCTATTTTATTTAATTGTTTTCCTGTATTATCAGTAAGCCTGCCATCTTGTTTATTAACTCCCCATATCTTTAATATATTTTTAAACGATTGGATAGTTTCACCGTACTCACCTTCGGCATTTATTTTATCCCATTCAGCTTTTTTAATATCACCTTGAGATAGTTCAACAGTAGATATTAAATTATAAAAACTTTTAGGAACTCTATCTCCAACATTATTTACAAGCCATTCACGAAGACCTCTTTCTCGTTCAGTCATGTTAACGCCTTCAACAATATTATAAGCAGAATCCATATTCTTCGTTACTTTATAATTTCTTAAAGCATCTAAGAATCCATTGTCAGATGGTTCTATAAATACATCTACTGTTTCACCATAGTTTTCAACTCTTAAAGTTTCAACCATTTGCCTCATAGCATTTTCAGTATTTTTAATTCTATCTTGTTCTAAGTCTTCAGCTCTTCTTGGCTCTAAAGCTTCTATTGATTTTATAAATCCAGCACCTTCAAGAATATCTCTTACTTGTTGCCATTTAACAGCAGCTAAATAATTATCTTTATCTACAAATTTATCTAGACCTTCTATTCTACCAACACCTACTGGTGAATCCATATCTAAAGCTTCAAGCTCACCTTTATCTACTTGAACGCCTAATTCTCTCGCTCCTTGTAATACCATCTTCATATATTCTTGGTACTGACCTTGATGAACACTTTTCATTAACTTATTTGCATAAGAATCAAAATTATCTAAAGTTAATTTTTCACCATCACCTATGTCTATTTTTTCTAACTCGGATTTAATTTTATTTAATTGAGCTCTTGTAAGATTTTTTAATGATACAGGAACTTTAGGGTCTGCATCTCGTACTCTACCAGATACTTCATATAAATTATATAAACCAAAAACTTGTTTTAATAGATTGTCTCTAGCTGTAACCCTAGCTGGTGTTTCTTTTAATTCACTGCTTTGTTTTCTATTAGCTTCAGTATTAATAATTTGAGCAATCTTTTGTACTGTAGGTTCAACTCTGACACCAGAATAAGCAGCTCCTTGATGTTCATTTAAAGTAAAGTATCTAGCCATAGCTTCTATATTAGAAGCATCCATACCAAAGTATTCTAAAGCTAATCTTCTTTCTTGAAAATTATTAAGAGTTGGCTTAGGGTCTTGAAATAGAGGTTTCTTTATTTTACCAAACATCATACCAGTAAGTAAATGAGCTCCTAATATTTCAGAATCCATATTCTTTAATAAATCATAATCAAGTAACGTAGATGAGTTAAAATAAAAACCAACTAACATCATACGACTAAGAGACTGAACAAAGTCTTCACCAGCATACTTTCTAAAATCTGTCCACAATTTCTTAGGGTCTATTCTTCCAGCTATTCTTTCTAAAGCTTCTATAGCTTCACCTTTTGCTAAATCTTTTCCACCAGTAGCTCTTAAAGCTGAGACAGCTTCTTTACCTATCAATGTATCTTTAAGATAATTATCTCTAGTCATTACTTTAATAAGTCCATTGAGTTGGCCACCACTCATATTTTTATATTCACCAACCATTTTAGTATCAAACTTGCCTAGCATTTTACGAAGTCTATAAGCTTCTCTAATAATACGAACCTTACCACCTCCACCTACCATTTCAGCAGCAGGTAATAATGATGAGAACATAAACGCATGACCTACATCAGCTGCAGGGTCAAACTCTTGTCTACCAGCCATAGACTGTATACCACTAGCTAATAAATTATATACACCAAAGTTAGCACTTAATTCAGCAAACCTACCTGCATACCTAGTAATTTTACTTTTATCAGCTACATTAAATGTTGTATTTAAAGATTTCTCTACCCAATGACCTATATTGTTAACATGAACACCTTCAGATTTTAGACCTCTAATAACAGCTTCACCTATATCATCTAATGATTTTGCGCTAGCCTTAGGAAACTCTTGAGCTAACTCACCCATAATTCCAGATTTTAATCCTTCTTCAATCTTGGCAATATCATCTCCACTAACTGAATATTTAGGCATACCTAAAGTTTTAATATCAGGATTTCTAAGTGTTTTCTTTACAGTTTTTTTCGCTAGTTGAGCAGATAGACCAACAGCTTTTGCAGCTGAGCCAGCTTCTCTTACAGCTTTCCTAGTCATAGCTCCTGTACCTTTTACAGCAGATACACCAGCTCTACCAACTTTACTAATAACGCCTAGAGGTGCTAAGAATCCTAAGGCTTCACCAAAGACAGCACCGGCTTTAGCACCAGTACCTAATGTATCCCATTGATAAGGTTCATCTTCTCCTAAGGCTATGCCAGGTATACCTAACAATGTAGCATCTAAACCACGCCATAAGAAAGCACCAACAGCATCTAAAGCACTCCCTTTTTGGTCTGGAGTCATATCAAGCATATCTAAAGACCTATTAAAGCCAGAAGATTGAGTAGCTACATCACTAACTGGTTGTCCAACGGATTGAAATAGATTGGGTTGTTGAGATATAAAGTTGTTTATATCAGAATCAGAAGCGGTTATTCCTCTGTTTGCTAATTCAGCTTTAAATCGTTGTGTTAGATTGTCTGCCATTACTGTAGACTAAAAGACTCTTGCTGCTTTTTAACATTGAATATTTGTGTAGCTAATTCAGTCATTTTATATGTATTAGTATTTGTAAGGTTAATACTTCCTAAATCAGTTTGCACTCCTCCTATATCTGCAAAATCTTGCTCATCAGGTTCAATGTACGCTCTGCTAACATAATGTCTCCAGTCTTTTCCTTGTCTTGATAAATCAAATACTCTTCTTGGATTTCTATTATATTGATTAACAGCTTCCTGTTCTCTTCTAGCTGATTGCATAGCTGATTTATATTCCTTAGCTTCAGCAGCTAACACATCTAAGTCAGCTCTATCCATACCTGCGTTAATAGATATATCATAAGCTTTTACAGCTTGCTTATAATCAGAAAAATTCTTATCATAACTACCTATAACTCTAGTTCTTTCTTCTTCAAGTTCATCATACTGAGATTGTAATGTATTTAAACCAACATCGAGCTCAGCTAATTTTGACTTTGCAGCAGCGGCTACATTTGGGTCTAAGATGTCATATCCAGCTGTTAATTCTTCTATTGACTCTCTATCCCCAACCATAGGAGCAATACCTCTTGAATCTTGTTTAGATTCTGTAGCTGATAGTTTCTCAAATTCAGCAAGAGCTCTTGATAAATCTTCTTCTGATTCAGCAGCTTTTGGTAAACCCTCTGATGGTTCAAACGCTCCTATATCTCTTTGTATCTCGTATTCACCCCTACCATATTCATACATCTCAGCTGCTATGTCTCTACTATTTTGCATAGTTTTAGACATACTATTTAATTCACCAGATTCTTGTTTCCCACTACTAAATTCTTCTGGAGTTATATAACCAATACTTACAAATGGTTTAATTAAAGCTATCTCACTAGCTGATGGTTTTTCTTTTTTAAATCCTGTATTTAATTCATTGGCTATACTTAATATAGCAGAAGGAGAACCTTTATAAGACATCCATACAGCAGTAGCTATTCTATTCGCATCTGATTTTGAAAACCCAAAACCACCATTCTTAGGCTTTGCAGTTAATTTTTTTATAGCCTCTGTAACACCATCGTCATCTTCACTATAAATAGACCCTAACCCAGTAGATGTAAGAAATTGAGTAGCTCCACTAGTCATCATTTGAGTATTAACAGTCTGTAAGAATTGTAACTGTTGACCAGCTAATTGTACATCTTGCATCTTCTTTTGCTGTGCAAATTGCATACCAGCCAAAGCTGTCTGAACTCTAGATTGTTCTCTCCTCTCTTCACTTTGGAGCATTTCTCTTAATGCGCCAACTACTTCATATGCTTCTGTTGCCATACCTCACCTAACCACCAGTTATATGTTTACCTAAATACCATGCATCTGATTGTTTATCAGCTAAATCTTTTTGAAGACCAAGCCTCTTTTTGTCTGATGTAAGTCTTGACTTTTCACCTTCATACCATTCTTCTACACCAGCCATTGATTTACCTAATTGACCTAATAAACTTGCAGAACCCGTACTAAACTTATCTTGTATTCTTTTATACACCTGAGACATTTTCCCTGTAGCCCCACCAGATGTAGCCATGCCACTTTTTTGAATCATACCTTCATATTGTTGCTGTAAGTCTTCTTTATTTTGACCAGTTTGAGTTGATAATTGACCTATAGATTGGTCAAATTCTAATTTAGCTACTTCCTCTTTAGAACCTTTAACACCTTCAAGAGAACCTAAAGCCTCATCTAATTGTTGTTGCTGCTGATTAATTAATTTAGATTGAGTAGAAGATTGTTGAGATTGTTCTTTGCCACCTTTCCATGCACCATAAGCGCCTACAGCTAGTTGACCAAGTGTAAGAGCAGCCATGACCCAAGCTTCAGGCAATCCTGTTTTAGGATTAATAGGAAGTTTTTCAATACCAGAAGCCTTAGCTAATACATTAGCTTCGTCTTTATTCATATGAACAAGTATGTTATCACCATACCTGCCTTCCTTAGCAGCTTCTGACAAATGATTTTTAGCCATAGATTTCTTATACACTATTCCCATCCTCCTCTAAAGAACTCACCAAAGTATCCAGACTCTTCAGCCATTGAAAATAATTTCTTATTATGTTTTGATAACTCACCTTGTAATGGTCTTAATGATTCATTATTAATTTTTTGATTACTAATATATTCATTCATCCATTTCTTAGAACCAGGCTTTGAACCTTTCTTTGAAACTAAATCTTTTAAAGATGTACCTATATTATTAGATAAACTTTCTTGACCTTCAGTTTTATTAGACTTTGATTTTATAGGTTTAACTTTTACTTTTTCTTTGCCACCAGGATTATCACCAACAAGTATTAACTCAGGACCATCAGTAGTAAACTCCCCACCTTTAGCCCACGAGCCTCCATATTTAACAGTTTTAGTATTATCAAGTAATGATGGTAATTCAAAATCACCAATACTATTTAAATCAAAAGATTTCCCACCAGCCTTAGTTGTTGCTGATTTAGAATTGTCATGAGTTAACCCTAAGTTTTCAAACCCAGGCACAACAGAATAATCCAATCCAGATTCATCCTGTAAAACAGGAGCATAATTTTTACGCTCGCTCTCAACTTTCTTATCTACTGTTTCTGTAAAATCTTCTTGTATTTTTTTTATATCTGTTGAAGATGTACTCATACCTAATAATTCAGATAGTTTTTCATCACCATAAAGACTAGACGCTGCTGTTATCTGAGAAGATGTAAACTCATCGCCACCCTCACCAAATGTGTATTTTCTTTCACCTCCTGTTAATATTTCACCTAAACTTCTTTTAGATTCAACTGGAGCAAATTCTGACATATATGAAGATTTATCTTCAAGTTTATCCCAACCAATAGATTTATAAGTTTTATCTTTTTTTAATTTTTCAGCTTCTGATTCACCATAAGCCTTTTTAGCCATGCCCTCTTGAATAGTAGCTCTATCAGCAGTAGCTTCTTTTTTAGCTTTATATCCACCATAAAGGTCAGATGCTAATCCTATACCTTGTTGAACAAGAGCTAATGTTTTATCTCTCTGAGTTGTTTCAAATTGATACATAGCTTGAGATGCCTCTCTTTCAATGCCAAGGTTCTCTACATCATAAAGACTAGCTTTATAACTAGCAGCTGCTTTACCAGCCCCTCTGTAAGCGCTATATAGTTTATTACCGTTAGCCATGTAGAATACTCCAATTCAATTTACTATAATTCGATAGTGATATCAAAGTCATATTATTTAACAATCCCTACACTTTTAAGAGCTAACAGTATCTCATTTATTTTATTAGTTAAAGATGCAACATCATCAACTAATCCATCTATTCCTGTATGAACTTTATCAGCATTAGCTTCAGATTGATATCCCCAAACATCTCCAGAACCACTAAATGATGAAGTTAAATCTCCAATTTTATCTAAATCTATAATATTACTAACAGTTCCGTCATTATCATTTCTTAATAAAGAAATAGATTTAGATGATATACTATTATCATCTTTAAATGCTTGTTTAACACTATCAATTCTATACTGCTTTTTCTGAGCATTAATTCTCTCTTGTCGTGACATAGCCATATTATTTTATATTCTTCATTCTATAAATATATGAAATATCATTAATTTTAAATCCAGATGGTACTGTCCCATCCGTTATGAATATTAATTTAAATGATTTTTTATTATTTGCTTCTGATGATGTATCCGGTTTCAATTCAGCTATTTCCCATCCATTAGCGGAATCCAACTCAGGGGGTGTTGTAAAATTAGC
>Ga0208010_1000389_pt1 | contig 15656 bp, 17 predicted proteins | sample 2_EtaG_FD_184074 | JGI IMG/M metagenome (GOLD analysis project Ga0208010, IMG submission 184074) | Marine viral communities from the Subarctic Pacific Ocean - 2_ETSP_OMZ_AT15125 metaG (SPAdes) (version 2) | ecosystem: Environmental > Aquatic > Marine > Oceanic | place: Pacific Ocean | collected... | reverse complement strand
ATGGGTAGGAGAATGCGATAATGCGTATTATTGGTCTGGAGTTGGAGATTCTAATCCTGCTCCTACAGATAATCTTCAAACCTTTTCATTCCTTCAGAATAAGAATCATGGTCTTCAGGATGGAATAAAGGTCAATCTTTCAGGAATTACTTTAGTCGTATCTGTATCTGCATCTTCTCCAGCTTCACCTACAGGAGGAGATTTATCAGATCCATGGGACGCAGATAAATCCCCTACATCAGATCCTTCTACACATGCAGATGTAAATCCATCAGCAACATCAGGAAGTGGTAATAAATCTAGTTTAAAAGCATCAATTACAACAGATGGTAATGGGAATCCTACCATTACAATAACGACAATGGGTACTGGATATGATCCTACTGATACAATTACTTTTACAGATCCTGGTTCAACATCTGAAACTGCAACAATGACCCTGAATTCTGCACATCCTTCCAATGGAGATTTCTTTGCAACTCAATGTACGGCTAATACCTTTAAATTAACCAGTGCTGTAGGAGATGCTCCTGTAGATTTTGGTCATAACCAGAAACCTACTGTAAAGGCTTATTTTTATAGAAAGAATTCAACTGTTCGTTTAACACAATCAGGAACTGGTGTATGGACAAATCAAGCTACTGATGGAGGAAGATTATTCAGAATCAATACTTTAGGAAATGAACAGATTTATTGGGGTCATGTTCAAATTGATACAATAGATCCAGATGGTGACAATGCTAATGAAGCAGACTGTACTGCAAAAACAGATATTCCTGTTTCGTTCACTTCTAATTTAAGAGATTGGAAATTAGGACAATGGTATACAGAGAACTATCCTCATTTTGTTTCTTTATTTCAACAAAGATTGGTCTTTGCAAGAGTTGATCATAGTCCACAGACTGTTTTCTTCTCTCAAACCAATGACTTCTACAATTTTGGCCCCTCAGAGTCTTTAGGATCGGCTACAGGACAAACAACAGCATCAGGAGCATCCATCATAGGAGAACAGGTATTAGCGTTCAATGCGATGACCTTTACGTTTGATTCTGGAACTGTAGATGAAATCCAGTTTCTTGTACCACAAGAGAAACTTTTGGCAGGAACAACAGGTGGTATTTACGCAGTCTATGGATCAGAACAAGACTTAACGATTACACCTACTAATTTTACAGTCAGAAGAGAAGGAACCCAACCAGCAGAAAAAACAGTCAATGCTGTAGCTGTAGATGAAAATGTTCTTTATGTCGAAGGTTCTGGAATCAAGGTTCGTTTAATCAATTTCGGTAAAGCAACTGCAGGAGAAAAATCATTTGATATCACCATAAGAGCTAATGATATTCTGAGCGACAAAGGTAAACAGATTATGGCAACCTCCATTCCTAACTATGCCAACTGGATCAGAGATGGTAATGGAGCAATCAGTTGTGTCACTTACATTCCTCAAAATACAATATTGGCATGGCATAAACATCAAATTGCCGGCTCTTATGATTATACAAATACAAGAGGAGGTGATCCAACAGGACATTTAACAACAGATCAAACAAATGCAGTTGTAGTCGATATGGGAACTATTCCATATGATGATCAGGATCAACTATGGATGGTTGTCAGAAGAACCATTCCTACTGTAGATGGAGATAAAAGTCATACCATCATTGAAACCATTGAAGTAATGGAAAACTGGATGAAAGAAGAAACCATTGATAAATCCAGATTCATGGATGGTCATGTAGTCGCAACTACTGCAACTTCAGTATCAGGTTTGAATCATCTGGAAGGATTAACAGTGAAGTTGCTTGGTGATGGTTCTCAATTGGATGATGTTGCTGTTTCTTCTGGATCTGCAGCATCAGGTGCATCTTCGAACTATACAACTCTGGTTTCAGGATTAGGTTATGAATCTAAACTGGTAACACTTCCAGTTGCTCTTGGTCCTCGTGGAAATGTCAGAATTGGAAACAAGAAAAGGATTCACAGAGCATGGGTTAAAGTTTATAGAACACCAAATATTCAATATGGAATTTATCCAGCATCGGTTTCAGAAGGTACTTTAACAGAAATGGTAACAAGAACTTTTTCTGACGAATATGGAGATCCACCAACTTTGGTTACAGGAGTTCAAGAATTGGTTCCGTCAAATCAAGGTTTTACTGATGCTCAGTTTCAGATACAGATTTCTGATTCAATGCCTACGAATATTTTAGCAATAGAACTGGATTACGAAACAAATGATAACTGATATCAAAGTCTGGCCTATAACGACTCAGGACGATATGGACCATATTCAAGAAGCAGCAGATGAAGATGGAGGAAGATCTTTAATTGGTCCAACTCATTTTGTTACTAAAGCTGGTTCTCCTATAGGTGCATTCTCTGTTGAAAGTCCTACTGTCTACTGGTGGATGCACTCTAAAAAAGCATCACCTAAAGATTCTAGAGCAGTCTTTCAGGCATTAGATGCAATCATGATGGACCGAAGACAAGAACATTACATCATTCCTTGTGAAGAATCTTCACCTTATTACGGACTTCTAGAAAAACATTGTTCTGTAATAAGACCTATTGAAGGTAGGGATTGGACACTTTTTACCAATAAACACTGATGGGTCTTCCTTTAATTATAGCCGGAGCAATGGCAGTAGGTGCTTTAAGTTCACTTGCATCTAAAAACCAGCAGATTAATGCAGAAAAGGATCGACTTAATGCAATGGCTAGACAAGCAAGGAAAAATGCAACATTAGCAAAATCAGGTTTTTATGGTCAAGGCAATCGTTTTGGTCTTAATGCAGAACTTGAAACAGGAAGATTAGCAAGATCTCATGCACAACGAATTGGTTCTATGAGAGCATCAATTGGAGGTTCTGGTGCAGTAGCAGATTCTGGAACAACATGGGATGTCATTGTTGCACAAGATGCAGAAAATCAATCAGAAATGAATGCATTCAGAACACAAGTGGATTCAAGAATACAGGACTTCTTTGATCAAGGAGATTTACAGTTCAATTCTTATATGGATCAAGCAACTGCATATGAAAATGGTGCATTCCAATTAGAACGTGGTCGACATGAAAGTATGCTCTATGCAGCAATGTCAGGTGGATCTTCAGGTGCTTCTACTGGAGCAGGTTTATATAGTGCAGGAGTTGATCCTAAATGGCCTACTTTTGGGAAAAAAACTGGACATAATCCTCATAGGTAATAATGAGACTTAACTTTCAACAACAAAAACCAATCAATCTTTCTGCTGGAGGACCATCTTTTGTTCCTGATCAATCCAGAGAAGCAGATCAAGAAGCAAATATCAGACTTCAAATGATCAATGAACAGCAACAAGCCTTAAAAGATATGGCTCAAGCTGCTGTCATGGTTGCAAAAGCAAATCAACAAGCAAAAGAAGCAGAACAACAATCAGATTTAGCTGATGCTCGTTTAAAGATAATTAAAGTCAGAAAAGACATTGAATTAGGTGTAGATCTAAATAAAAGTACAGATTTAAATTATCAAAGAAGAGAAGAAGGCACATCAGGGTATTATCGATTAGATCCAAGTTTATCTGGATACTACAAATATTCAGATATGAATAAAAATCAGGATGCGACTACTTCTTGGCTTAAAGAACAAGTGATTTCTGATTACGAAGCAGAAGGAGATGAAAGGTTTGCAAAAGCATTGGAAAGAGAAGTTGAAGAACATATGGCAATTGCTTTTGGTAATGCAAAAAAATCTGCAATCAAACATACTAAAAATAATTTACTGAATTCTGTTAATAAAGATAATGAGAATTTCTTCAGATTGGTTGATGAACAAAAAACAATACAAGGTAAAACACAGGCCATTCAATCACGGTATTCTGCAATTGGTAGGCAATTAGAAGGGACTCTAAGTCCTTTAGAAATAACAAAGGCTCAAGACAAATGGCTTGCAGATTCCATTAAACAAACTGTTACAAAACTTTCAGGACCAGATTCAACTGCAGCAGATCATTCTAAATATGATTTATTGTTAGAAGATGGAATAGCTGGTAAAGGAGTATTTAAGAATTCCAATCCTTTATTTTGGCTGAATTTAGATCGTGATGCTGGTAATCGAATCAATGGAATGAAAAGGACAAAGCAGATAGCCTTACAAAATGCTGCAGTAGATTATGATCCAAGAAAATATATACAAAGTTTTTTAGGTGAAAATAGTCTAGAAATTAAAGTTGAAGATGGGAAAGTTAAAGTAAATTATAAACCAAGATTAAAAAATGGGGCTATAGATCCTGAATGGGCTTCTCATTTTGCAGGACCAAAAGGATTACATCCTAGACTTACAGATGAAGATTTTAGAAGGCTTCTCAAAAGATCAACTGATGCAATTCAAAAAGAAGAAAACGATAAATTAGGCAAGATTGACTTTAAAGGTGAAGAACGACGTGAATTTTTTGGAGAGGTTGATGAGTATTTCAAATACTATAATGAAGCTTGGCAAGATAAAACTAATGATGGATTTATAAGGACCACAAAACCCACACCAGTTCCACCTTGGGAACTTCCTAAATATGCAGATATCAATACTCCTGAATATAAAGCCGTTGTAGTTCAATTAAAAATGATGCAAGGAGTTTTAGAAGATGGAGATGCTTTATTGGGTATGGCAAAAAACGAAACTCTGGATACAACAAAATTAAAAAAGAAAGTAGATGCGATTTATGAGTTTGTGCATAACAAAGGATTTTCTGTTTACAGTGAAGGTATTCGTGATGCTGCCATTAATTATGAAAAAGGATTAAGAGCAAAAATAATGGGGCATATAAAACAAATTGGTAATGCAACAACAGATGGTCCTAACAGAGCAGAAAAAATTGCAGAGCTTAATAATCTAGATATGAATAATCCAGAAGATGCATTCATAATTAACGAAATAATGAAAGCTCAAAAGAAAAAAAAGGGACTAAATGACTGAAATAGTAGGTGCTGATAGTCCTTTTACGAGAAATCAACGAAAAGGTATTGCAGCAAAAAATCCATATGAAAGAAATGATTTTTTAATGAGAATGACTAATGGAGATAATGCTGAAAGAACAACACTTACTCAGAATCTAATGAAAGATGGTACATACAGATCAGGTGATGTTTTATGGCAATATCCTCAAAATGACAACGCATCTGTTCCTGTAATCCGATATACACGAGATAATGAAACAGGATTGCAAGAACCTTATAATGTAAATATAACTGCAAGCACTCCAGGTTTCGATCCAGAACTTCTTAAAACAATGGGAGATACTTGGAAAGCAACTGAGGCTACTGTTGCTAAAAATGTCTTTGGTGATAACTCAGAAGAAAAAAAATCAGTATATAAAGCAATACAATCAGAATGGATGTATGTCAGTACTTTATATGATGATGAAAATCATAAAGGAGGAGTACGAGAAGAATTTTTTAAAATAGGAATGAAGCTTTATGAGAATCATAGAAAAGGCAGATTAGATGATCCTACTTACAAAGCATTTACATTTCAAGGATCAGATGTAACTGATGCAATCATAAGATCTCAATATTATTACGGATCACCTCCTGGCAACGAATATGTAAAAATCATAATACCTAAAAAAGATTTATCTCCTTTTGGACAATATGATAATGATATTATCTTTGATGCATTAAGGTATTTGAGGCATTCCGATTTAAGTCCTTATATTAATTCTAAAATTCTAGGGACAATGATTGGTGATGAAGGTGCAAATACAATGGTATATTTTAATACTGATGCACAAAATCGGGGTATTGCAATCTTCACAACTGAAACTAACATTCAAGGTGTAGAAAGTAAGCAACATGGTGTTATCCCATTTGATGTATTTGGGAAATATGTTGTTTACAGACATAGACTTTCAATGCTTGAAGAATTAAGTAGTTGGTTCGGAAGCAACTTAAACTACGAAGGTCTTTTAAATGAAGTTTCAAACTTTGAAAAAGCATTAGGACCAAAATCAACACACAAACCTGTACTTCAAAGAAGTCTTGCTGAAATAAGATATACAGATCAAGGAACTATAAGTCCAGGTAGCCTTTTACATGGTGCATGGCTTTTACGATCAGTAGATCCTGTAGCAAGAGGTCTTTATAAACTTAGAGAGATGAATCCTGCTTTAGAATTCAACCAATCTGTAAACTGGCTACGGAATATATTTTACAGTGAAACAGAAATTGGAATGAATGACAGGGATCTGATTATAGAAGTAATGAATAATATTACACCAAAGTCATCTCAAGAAGAAATAATGAATGTTATTTTTACAATGAAAATGAAAGAAGTTTCTGTAATAAGAGATCATTGGGATGAAATAGGATTAATTGCAGGAGAAATGGGAACCGCAATAAAAGAACAATTTCTGGAGGCTTATAACAATTTTGAAGCAGAACGTGCTAGATATCATAGAAATAAAAATAAATGAATATCCAGCCTATACCTGATTACAACCAGGAACGAGTATTTGAAAGCAACATAAGCAGTTATAAGCCTTCTATACCAACTTTATTTAAAGAATCAATAAAGTTTGGTTTTAGAACCATGTGGTGGCAGGAAGCATTAGATGAAGTTGCTTATGATTCTGCTAGTCAAGGTAACATCATTCCAGAAGACATTTATAAAGAAAGTGTGTTTTACAGACCAGGAATAAGTTGGTTTGAAGGAATGACTGAAGAACAAGCCCAAATATTAGCAGAAAACCATGATCGTAATAACTACTACGGACAATTAACCAGAAACGTATCTGGATTTTCAACTACTGGTGCAGTTGGAATGTTTGGTGGTTTGATCGTAGGTGGTTTTGCAGATCCTTTAAATTTTATTCCTTATTTTGGTATAGCAAAACAAGTTTCTAGAGTTAAAGGACTATTTTCTAAAGTCAATAAGGCAAGGCAAGCTGCAAAAACAGCAACAACTAGAGGTGTTTTAGGAGATTCATTAGTTACATTTGCAGATCCTATCATTGGTGCTGGTCTTGCGAATCTTGCAATTAAAGATAAACGCTCCAAGTTTCAGGAACAGCATGATTTAAAGATGGTCTTAATGGATATGGCAGTTGCAGGAGGTATTGGTGGAACAATGGTCTTTGGAAAAGCAGTTGCTAGAAAGATGAGAAATGTATCTCACAAGACTCATATGAATCGTGTTCAACAAGCACTAGATCAGCTTGAAGAAGGTAAGACCCTTAACCTGAAGCCTCATCCTACAAAAGGATTGAATTACGAAGCTTTTGAGGTTCCTGAGAGCATAAATACAACAACAAGAGCAACAGTTCAGTCTGCAGTCAAAGCAAATGATGAAGTTCTTCTACATGTCATTGATTTAGGCATTACAGGAGAAGATGCAATATCTGCTACTGATTCTATAAAACAGATTCTAGATAAAGCAGAAGCAGAAGGATATGACGGAATTGCCTTAGATGAATTAATCCTGAGAGATAATGAAGACATATTGATGGAAACAGGATTATCTCATTTAGATATTGAAATAAAAACTCTAGATGGAGAAGGAGGAGTTGAAGTAGTTGTTGTTAAAAGTCCACTAGATCAAGAAGTTAAATGGGATCATGTCGATGGAAATAAACAATATGAATATAACTTTGATGCTGAAGCAGAGTCCACAACACTTAAAGATGCAGTTAAGGAAAGTATTAACCGCTTTACGCAACTTCCTTCAAAAATTGTATCAAGACTCAAAAACATTGAGCTTAAGGCTAATCAAGTCAATGAGAAGCTAACAACAATGAAGAATGCTGTAAAATCTGCAGCCCAATGCGTGATCACTAATGGCTAAGATCAATACTTGTCAATCTATGCTGATGAATGATTTCGGCATGGATGAGAAATCTGCACAGAAGATGTTGGATGATTTGAAGAAAGGCAAATCTCCAGAAAAGATTCTAGATCGTGCAGAACGCTATGCTGCAACTAAGGATTTTGAATTACAACAAGGTGAAGCAAGAGCAGAACTAGGAATGCATGCTTTTGAGAAAGCATATAATTTCATAATGATGCCTGTAAATGGTGTAAGTCCTGACATTGATACTATCTTTACTCGTTTTAGAGCATTACTTACAGGATCAACCAAAGAAGGAGAAGGATTCTTAAATAGTATAGGAGCAGCACAAGATACAAGAACTCAGTTGATGCATGGAAGGATTCAAACAGAATTCTTAAACAATACAGGTCTTACAAGAACTCAAATGCATCGTTTGTTACGTAATAAGCGTTTTCAGGAAGATTTAGTCAAAGAACGATTTCCTCTTCAAAAGAAAAGCGTAACTGGAAATAAAGAAGCTCATGAACTGGCTAAGATTATAGAAAAAGAGAATCTAAGAGTTGTTCAAGAAGCAAATGCTGCAGGAGCAGCAATCCTTTATGATTCAACACATGTAACAACTCAATTCCATGATATTCCTCAAATGAAGTTAATGAAGGAGGATGATTGGATTGATTTCACAATGAGTCTTTTAGATAAAGATAAGACTTTTGGAGGGTTTGAACCTGATAGAGAAATTTTAAGAAAGATCTATCAAAGAATCACTGGAGAATCTACTGGAGATGCTACTGAAACAATGGCAGATGCATTATCTGCATCACGTTATCTCCATTTTGAAGATGCAAATGCTTGGTTAACTTACAATAAACGCTTTGGGCATCAAGATCCTGTTCTTGCAATGATTGAAGGATTGGAACTCCAAAGCGACAGAACTGTTCTTATTCAACGATTAGGACCAGATCCAGAAGCTACGTATAAAGAATTAAAACAAGCACTTTCAGAAGTTCCTCAAGTTAAACAACTTATTGAAGGAGAAGGATTAGATAAACGATTTGATCTTCTTTCAGGAAAATCTTTAATACCTGGAAGTGTAACCCTTACTAAAATCACTTCAGGAGTAGTCAGTTGGCATTTGATTACTGATATGGGAAAGGCATTCCTTTCTTCATTCAGTGATCCTTTAATACAAGCCATGACCATGAACTATTATGGTAAGTCTTTTTTCTCTTCCTACCATGATACGTTCAAGAATCTGAAAAGATCTTTTAATAGAAACTTAGGCATGGAAGAACAAGACATGTTTAAGTTTCTTGGTATTGGTATCGATGGAATCCTTAATTCTTCATCTTCCAGATACATTAATTCAGATCCTGTAACAGGAACTTTGTCTCGTATGGCAGACAAAATGTTCATGTATAACGGACTCAATTACTGGACTAATGCAAATAGAGAAGGATTTGCACGAATGTCATCTGCATTTATGGGAGATCAAGCACGTTTTAAGTGGGATGGATTAACTCCACAGTATCAAAGGATACTTCAGCAATATGGTATAACAGAAAGTGATTGGAACTTAGTACACAAGATTGGTGCATATGACATAGCTGAAGATATAGATATTAAGAATAGATCTATTGACATATATGCAAATGAAAGATACGTTACACCTGACCATATAAGAAAATTCTCTAAATCAAAACAAGCTAAAGAATTAGCTAATAAATTAGAGATTTTTTTTGTCAATGAATCAAAGATAGCAGTTCCTCAACCAGGGAAGAACGAAAAAGCTATCATGTCTTTTGGGTTCCAAAGAGGAACCGTACCTGGATCGTTAGCAGAACTCTTTTGGTTATTTAGAGGTTTCTCGCTAACAATGGCTGTTCAGCAATATCCAAGGATGATGCAGAATGGCATGGGTAATTCAGCAATGCATTTAGCACCAGCAATTATGCTTGGTTATGCATCGCTCACCGCAAAGGATCTTTTCAAGGGGAAAGAACCAAGAGATCCTTTCGATTCTTCTACAGCAGCAGCTTCCTTAATTCAATCTGGTGTACCAGGAATTGTTGGAGATTTTGTCTACAACAGTTATTCACAATACGGGTTCAACTGGTCTGACTTTATTGTTGGACCTGTAGCATCTGATTTTAGAGATGCAGGAAGAATATTCTCAGGGATTGTCAATGGAGAAAAAGATGCAGCAAAAGCATGGAGTGCAGTTAAAAACAACATTCCTTATGCAAATCTCTTCTATCTTGAACCAGTAGTGAATTATGGGCTTATTTACCACATCCAAGAATATCTTAATCCAGGTTATCTAGGAAGAACGGAAAACATGCTTCGACATTTTGAGAATCAAGATTATATAGAAGCATTCCGTCCTAGTGCTGTAGTAGGAGGTTATTAATGACAGTATCTGCAACAACTACAAGATCTTCTTTTTCAGGAAACGCCACTCAAGGGCCACATACAATAAGCTTTATTGTACTTGATGCAACCCATATTGAAGTCTATTGGGAAAAAGGAGCTTCAGGTCCAGGTACTCCTATTACTGGTGGAGGTTTTACTGCAGGAGCATCAGGATATCTTAAAAAAGATACTCATTATACTGTTCAGAATGCAGGAACTTCTTCTAATGCAACAATAACCTATATTGAAGCAGGATTCACTGTAGATTCTACAGTAACTTATCCAACATCAGTTGATACAATTGTCATTACCAGAAGTGTTCCTTTAACTCAGGTTTCTGATTATACGAATAACTCAACCATTGATGCAGAAACTATTGAGAACAGTTTTGATAAGTTAACTCAAATTTCTCAGCAGTTGGATGACAATGCTGGTCATTCATTAAAGCTTTCATCTGCTTTAGAAGGAACCACAGGTTTTAATACAACACCTAGTGAAGCCTCTACTATAAGTCAAAATAAAGCAGATAGATTAAACAATGTAGTATCTTTTGATTCTAATGGTGACATCATTGCCACTCAGGAAATAGGATCTTGGCAAGGGAATTGGGTTACAGGAACAACATATGTTGAAAGAGATTTAGTTAAAGATGCTGAAACAGGTGCTGTTTATATATGTCTTGTAGGACATGATGCAGGAACCTTTGCAACTGATCTTTCTGCGAGTAAATGGGAATCAATAATTGATGCAGGTGGTTTCAATGTTAAACTTACTGCAAACTTTACTATTGCTGCCGATGAAACCTACATCTGTCCGTACAAGATAGATCTTAACGGATATACGCTTACTAATAATGGAACTCTCATTTGTGCAGAAATCATCACTGGAGATGGGGAATTTGCAGGTACTAGTGCTACCGAATCTGGACCAGTTGATATTTCATCTGCTTCCTTAGTCACGCTTAGTAGTACTCAGATTTTAACGAATAAAACTCTCACATCGCCAGATATAAATACTCCTGATATTGATGGAGGAAGCATTGATGCATGTACCATTGGAACTAATAGCGTTGTTACTGATTTAAGAGTTGATAACTTAAAATTGGATGCAAATACAATTTCTTCAACGAATACAAATGGTCCCATCGATTACGACACTAATGGAACAGGAAATCATGTCTTTAAAGTCGGAGCAACCACAGCATTAACAATTAGTCTTTCAGGTGGAAACACCACAATCACAGGACCATAAAGGAAACCTATGGGAAATTTAACATTCAAACCAGCAGATGAAGGGCATCTTATCCTTCAAAATGATGCTAGTACAACTGCTATCGAAATCAAAGATGACGAAGCTAATGTTTATATGGAAAACGGAGATATAATCACGGGTACTACAGGGAAAGTTAAACAAAAAGGAGCATTCATGCAAAGCTCAACTCATCAATCTTTATTACTAGGATACTAACATGGCTATACCAAGCGGAGGTGGATCAGAGGTTTTAAAAAGTGCTGATATAGCAGCTTTGTCTAATTCAGTTCAGACTTTAATAACTGGAGAAGCAAATCACATTTATAGTGTTGTCTCAATCATTTTTTGTGAGCAAGGAGATCAATCGGATGAACGTATTCGACTTTACTTAACAGATACGGATGGTACCTCAAATCCAATCTATCTCCTGATGGATCAAGCGATTGGGGCACAAGAAACATTCGTCTGGAATGACAGGTTTTCTTGGCAAGGAACTCAAAAATTGAGAGCAATAACTTTAGCATCTGCAAATATCGATGTCCATGTAACGTGGATCGAACAAGATTGGAGCTAATATGAGTGGAATAGTTAATTCTGAAGGCAGTCGTTCTGGTGTCATCGGCATAACAGAAGAAGCAGATTCTTGGCATCTTACTGCCGATAATTCTAGTGATGGAGATATAACGTCAAATTGGGCAAGAAGGGATTGGTACGGGCAAATTGGTACGGGTTTAAGTGAGAGTTCAGGGATATTTTCTTTTCCATCAACGGGAGTCTGGCTAATTCACATGCAAGGCATGTTTACTGTCAGAAGTGGCACAGATTATTATGATTTGAATTTATTATTTACTTCAAATGATTCTTCTTATATTGCGTTAGCTACTGCTGGTGGAGGAAATGCGACTACAGATATTAGTCCTAACAATAATATTTCTATCGTTTCCATGCTCGATGTGACAGACATTACTAATGTGAAATTTAAATGGAATTTAAGTTCAATGGCTAATTCTACACTCCTTGGTGACACTACCTTTTACTATACTCGTTTCATAGCAACAAGATTAGGAGCTACATAATGGTTTTTAAACTAAAAGATTACTTAAATACTCTTAATAGAGAGTGTCACCAATGGTATGGTTGGTCAGTCCTAGAGGGGGATAATGAAAGGTATGAGAATATACTTGTCAACGATGCGAAAGCTATAAAACCAACAGCACAAGAATGTATTGATGGTGTAGCTAAATTGCAGAGTGATTGGGATGCCAAACAATACCAACGTGATCGTCAGTACCCTCCTATCGGTGATCAGCTAGACGAGATATATCACAAAGGAATCGATGAGTGGAAGAAGACCATCAAGGCTGTAAAGGATGCTCATCCGAAGCCATGACAGGACTCTTTATATTCTTCCTGATTTACATCACTCTGATTCTAGTTGGAGTTTCAGGGATCTGGTATTTGATGAATAATTATGAAGCGATAATTTTTAGGAGGGATAGTGCAAAATGAATCCAGCCGATTATGCATATACTACAGGTCAAACTCATCCTGATCTCATGGAAGTAAATACCGTATTAGATCTACTTAACCAAGTAGGTATTCCAGTAGCTATCTCTGTGATCTTAATGTGGTTCATTAAATATCAATTCGATGAATCACGGAAGGAACGTGAGGAAGCAAGAGAAGATAGGTCTGAGAATGAGAAGCAAGTGCTTGAATTACAGAGGGATTTCAATTCACAAATGGTTGATACCATAGGAAAACTAACCCATGCAATTGAGAATAACACTAGAGTCGTTGAATCCTTGAAATTAAGATAATGGCTAAAGAAATCACTACGACTACGGTTACGAAACCAGATGCTCCGAAGCCGATACCTCCTAAAATGTCGGTGAATGAGCGTATCCAAGTAAGTAGGTTTATTGCTCGTTTTGTAGTGGCTTTATCTGCACTCGCTATTTTCGCCTATATTGTACATGTAATGTTGGGTAGTGCAGATGAATTACCAACTTCCAGTAAAGACCTTTTGAATATTTTGATTGGAGCTTTTATCCCCATTATTAGTGGTATCGCAAAATACCATTTTGAGAGTGGAGGTGATCTACACCAAGAAGAAGAAAAGAACCCAATAGCACCCCATCCTGATAAGGAAAAGGAAACTGAGTGAACCACTTTAGTTGGCTTTATGATTTTTTTGTACGGGATAATTATGATAACCATAAACAGGATAAAGAAAGGAAAGATATGCTTAACCTCATATTGCCCTTTGTGGCAAATATGCTTAAAGACTTAGTTGCTGATAAGGCTCAGTCTTTAGCAGTCGAACATCTACAACCTCATCTTGATAAACTTCCTAAAGAAGTTAGACAGGCATTTGATGATGCCGTTGATGGGGATAATGCTCATTCTCATAAGTCCGTCCTGGAGCTTGTCAAAGGAGTTGATTACACAGTCAAATAAGAGTTCTTGGTTAGCGATGCTGATAAGCACCAATTTCACGTTACAAGAGTTAGTTTATTCTCCTACAGCAATTCATGCAGGAATCGATCAGGAAGAGCATTTAGATCATAATGCAGTCTCTAGGATCACAAGTTTAGTAATTAAAGTCTTACAGCCTATTAGAGATCAATTTGGAGCAACTAAGATTAATAGTTGTTTCAGATCACCTTCATTGAATACTTTGATAGGAGGATCAGCTAAATCTCAACATTGTTGTTCTGGAACATCTGCTGCTGCAGATATAGAAATCTATAGTGAAAAAGTTTCTAATCTACAGTTAGCTAAATGGGTAAAAGATAATTTGGAGTTTGATCAGCTTATACTGGAAAACTACGCTCCAGATAGGATTTCTAGAATAACAGGTAAACCTGAAGGACCAAATTCAGGATGGGTACATGTCTCTTATTCTTCAACTGGAAATAATCGTAAAGAAGTTCTTCGTATGGTTAAGAAGAATGGTAAGACGAAATACTTCCAAGGACTTACAGAGTAGTTATTATTTTGAAGGAGATTGGCCTATTCTTAGGTATGATGATCCGAATCTGTTTCGTTCCTAAACCTAGTTCCTATACCATCCCATTCATGAAAAAAAGGATTTGATTCATGTAACATGGTACATTGTTTAGCAAATAATCCTTCTTCATCCATTGGAATTAAAGCATTCAGAAGTCTTTTATCTTCCTCGTTACTTGTATAATTCAATTCATCATGGAGTTTCATAACTCTACAGTATGAGTCTTCTAGTTGATCATGAATGCATTTATCACAATTCCATGCTGACCAATCCATAAAACTGGTTCCATTAGGAAAGTAAGCCATATTCAATCTTTTAATTTAACGTATTTATTCCCCTTCATTCTTTTTGCATAGTTTCTGAATTTCCTGAGAGGAGTTCTTATTTCTCTTAGAGCTTCAACACTAATACCTATATATTCTGCTTCTATTTCCTCTAGAGTTTTTTTTTATCCTGGTTTTGAATTTTAATGATAATAGATTCTACAGTATCACCAGGAGCAACACCTTGTCCAAAGTCTTGAGAATGCTTTAGCACTTTCATGATTGCTATAGTTTCACTTCTAGTGAATCTGATACTACTGTACCAGTTATCTTTTTTATCATTCATAATTCAACCCAAAGTTGCCCCAACTTACCGCCCACGACTCAACAAAGCTGCTTTATATAAACACACCTTAACTAATCAAATCCTACGACAACACAGCTGCCTTAACCTAACGCATTTTAACGCACCTCATAAAGACGAATCTTGCCTCAACACAGCTGCCCGACCAAAAAATAACTCATCCCAATCTACTCTAACATTCCCCGACTGCCTTAACACATCTTAAACGACACGATCTCACAGCAACACAACTCATATCAACACACCTTAGCTGCCAGAACAGAACTCAAAACACCTCATTCTAAAACGCCAAACCAAAGCTGCCATAACGCAATACATTCCATCATATCAAACCTTGCCCCATCTATTTTTAACTGCCAGACCTTAAGCCAACACATTTTACCCCATTTTAACGGAATATAACTTAACCCAACGCGCCTTGCCTTATCTATGCTATTTTAACTGCCTGACCAGACCTAAATTGATCACAACTAAACGCACCTTGACACATCTATGCTACTTCAACTTCCTGTGCTGTTTTAACTGCCTTAATCATATCGACAGTAGTATCTAATCTCTT
>Ga0208010_1000384_pt1 | contig 15810 bp, 8 predicted proteins | sample 2_EtaG_FD_184074 | JGI IMG/M metagenome (GOLD analysis project Ga0208010, IMG submission 184074) | Marine viral communities from the Subarctic Pacific Ocean - 2_ETSP_OMZ_AT15125 metaG (SPAdes) (version 2) | ecosystem: Environmental > Aquatic > Marine > Oceanic | place: Pacific Ocean | collected... | reverse complement strand
AGATAATATGGCTATGACAAGAGAAGATAGGGTAAATGCTCAGAAAAAGCAATATAGAATTAACAGTATTAAACAGTCTTTTAAAGATGATGTAACAATAGCTCCAAAATCTATTTCTTTATTAAAAGATAGCACTACTGGTACAATAAGTAATGAGTTAGATGATACAACTGCTAATCAAAAAGATGATGTAGCTTCTTTAGCGAATAAGTTAAATGAGATAATTACTTCTCTTAAAAGTGTAGGAATTGTTAAATAATATGACTTTGATATCACTATTGAATTATAGTAAATTGAGTGGGAGCATTCTACATGGCTAAATCTAAATTATCAAGCGCTTATAAGGCAGCCGCCTCATCTGGAGGTTCATATCAAGCAAGTCTTTATGACGTTGCAAACATTGGATATCAAAGAGAATCGTCTGCTCAGTTATCTGAGATAAAGGCTCAGGATATGTCTCGTACTGTTGGTATGATTTCTGAAGGTCTTGATTTGGCTGGTAATGTTATAAGAAAAGGTCAGCGAAAAAAGGAAATGAAAACAGCTGCTGCTGGCATAGGAGCTAAAGCTAAAGACATGAGTTTATGGGGAAGACTTACAGGCGAAGAACAAATGTATGAAAAAGTAGGTGAAAGTGGTGAAATGGGAACAATCTCAGGTTCAGATGTAATGGCTCATTACAAGCTTCAACAACAAGAGAAAGCATTTGGAGAAAGCGTTACTGTTGATGAGACTACTGGTAAGGCAACATCTACTCCCGCACCAGGAGGTCCTCCAACAATTCCTGATGTTCAAGATACTGAGCCAACATTAGCTCAAGAGGCTAATATTGGAAATACTTATAAAGAGCCTATAGGACCTACCCCAGGTGGAGCTCCTTTAGGTCAAGCAGAATCTCCTGCTTATCAAGGACCTGCTCAAAGTGGAAAAACTTTAGACGTTCCTCAAACTTCACAAGGGGAAATAGATAAGTTTAATAAATCGAAAGCAGGTACTAAATTGCAAAAAGAATTGAGTCAATTATTTGATGATGATTTTTCTAATTATGGATTTGGAAATTAAATAATGTATAATAATTCAGTAGCTCAAAATCATATATCAGAACTAGCAAGAGAAGGTAGGTTTGGTGATGACATGCTTGTTCATATGAACAAAGATGAAGTCGCTACCCTTGCTAAAGCGGCTGGTTTAGAAAAACTTCCTATTAATCCTAAGACTGGAATGCCAGAGGCATTTGCTATTATGGGGGCTCTCGCCATAGGTAAAGGAATACTTGGAGCTGCTCAGTCAATGTCAGCAGCTAGTGATGCATCTAAGCAAGCTCAAGCTCAGTCTCAAATGATTTCACAACAAATGGCTGGTATAGATGAGGCGTTAGGTGGTCTTGAAGGTGTCAAAAGTTCTAAAGAAGCAGTAGCTAAAGAAGAGTTTAACCAGGAATTGGGTTTTATGTCTCAAGAAACTGGTATAAAGAAAGAAGATTTAACAGAGCAGTATCAACAGGCTGTTCAAAAAAGTGGTATGGCTACATCTGGTGGAACTGAGCAGCAAAGAGCTCAATCATTTAAACGTATAGAAGGTGCATTTGGAAGAGGTAAGAAAAGTTTAGTTGGTCAATTAGGTAAATCTATGGCTTCTGTTGAAGAATGGTATTCAAGTGAACAGTCTAGATTGAAATCTGAAAAAGAAAGATTAGCTCATGAAAAAAGCACAGCAGAGGCTTCAGCTAAGTCAGCTAAAAAGTCAGGTCTTATGGGAGCTGTAGGTGCTGGTCTTGGAGCCGCAGCAAGTATTTTTGGAGGAGGATAATGGCAGAGCCATATGATGTATTAGCATCTTTAAATAGGATGTTAGAGAGTGAAGAAAGAAGAGAGCAAACTAGATTACAAAGTTCTTTAGCTTTAATGCAATTTGCACAACAGAAAAGAACTCAAGATGTACAATTAGCTGGTCAAAGACTCGAGTTATTACAAGCTGCTAATAGTCAAATGATGGGCTCACAAGCTCAAGCGTTTATGGATGATACTGGTCTTGAGGGTATTTATTTAAGTACTTTAAAAGGAACTGGTGAAGACGCTGACCAAGCAGCTAGTGTAAAAGCTATGTCAAGTTTATTACAAAAAAAATCTTCAAAGGGTGGATGGAATATTCCAGCTGAAGCAGCTGATAAAATTGTAGGAGCTGTTTATGCATCTAAAGCTGGTAACCATAGTGGTGTTCTTACTATAGGTAAAGAGATGTATGAATACGCACAAACTGGTCATGACTATACTTCTCTTGGTAAAAATTTAGCTATACAATTTCCAAAAATTGGCAAAGATATATCTGTAGATAGGTTAGGTCAAATCTATCAGACTGTTAATAATCAAAGAAATATACTTAAAGAAATGTTTGATTTTGGCCAAGGAGATTATGATATAGACCCTAGTATTGGAATGGATATAATGTCAGCTTCGGATGATGAGTTAGAAGAATCTTTATCGAAAGTAGCTGATGAATCAAAAGAATTAAATCTTGCTGACCATAAGTCTTTACTTACTGGTAAGACATTAGGAGATGATGTTAAAAGTTATGATGACCAAATCGTTCAATTATCTAATGAGATATCAGGTCAAATGCAAGACCTTGAAAACAATAGAAGACAAACTGAAATGATTGTGGCTAAAAGACAACAAGGTATTCCAATGACAGAATCAGACCAACAATGGTTAGATAGTTCTCCTGAATTAAAATCTTTAGCTGAAACTGAAATACAAAATCTAAATAGTCAAATTGAAGAATTAAGAGAAGAGAGAATTAAATATAGAAAAGCTGAAGCTTCCGTAAAACTTGGTGAAATTATAAGTGGAGGAAAATACGGAATGGACTACATATCATATTAATATATGCCTCAAGATAACTTAACAAAACAGTTTCAAGAGCAACTTAGACAGATGCGTAAAGGTTCTGGCATTACTAATGTCACGCCATCGCCTCCTACGTCTATAACTCAACAACCATCTATGATGAACCAGCAAGGTCAAAGACTTAGTGATGTCATTGGTGGGGGTCAACAACCAAGTTGGGGAGTTCAGCCTGATGAGTCTGGTAATTTACTTACAGCTACAGCTAAGGGTCTTTGGACGGCAGCTGAGACAACTTTATTTGGTGTTCCAAGATTGTTTCTACCTGAATCTGCTAAAGAATGGCTAGAGCCTAAATCATTTGGAGAAAGAGCCGCTGTAGGTGTTGGAGGAGCTGCTGGTTTCCTATTCCCAATGAGATGGGGAGCCGCGGCATTATCTAAAGGTGTTCAAGTTTTTGCTAAACATGGTGTAAAGAGATTCGCTGGAAGATATGTTGACGATTCTATTAAGTTAATGGAAAAGGATAAAGATTTTGTTAAATGGATTGAAAAGAAAATTGCAAGAGGTGAAATAGAAGAAGCTACTGTAACAGATTTCATGAAAAGGATACTTTCTGAACCTAAAAGTAACATATTAGCATTAGGAACTAAAGAAGGTCAAGCTTTAATGGCTAGAGGTGTTAAAGATAAAACTAGTTTTGTTAAAAGTTTTCAAGAGAATACACCTAAAATATTGATGGAAAAGTTGGATGAAGCTGGATTTAGAGGTCTTAATGCACAAAAGATTGTAGACACATTAGGTGATGATATACTTAAAAAAATTGGAAGTGTATCAACAGATACATCAAAAGTTTTTAAATTTCCTATGACAAGACTTCATCAGGTAATAGGAGGTTGGACTGGCAACGGTAGATTAGGTAATATAGCTGCTCATGCTGTTGAAGAATCTATTTTATTTGCAGCTATTGAAACACCAATGGCTGCTATAAGAGCTCAAGCTGATGACCAAATGGATGAATTTAGTCTAAAGGGAACATTAGCTCACGCATTTATTTTAGGCTCTGCTCTTGGAATTATAAGACCTGCTGTAAAAGGTTTTGGCGAAGGTGGCAAAGACCAACCTATTTTTAGGACAGCTCTTAGTAGAATAACTAATACAGTAAAAAATAGAAGAAAATGGCGGAATTATGAACTTGAAGTTGATAAGACTAGAGGTATTGGGGCTGAAATTGTAGAAGCTGATAGAGCTAGATTTATAGATGAAGTAAAATTAGTTTGGGGAAATAATAAAGATATTTTTAAAGATGTAAGAAAAATAAAAAGAAAGAGTAAAGAAGCTGCTATTGATAAAGATTATGGTATACCATTAAAGAAAAAAGGAGACTTAGATGAATTAATGGGAACAGTAGAGGGAAGAGCTCAATTAAAAAGAGTTATGATGGATACAGAAAAAGCTTTCTTTGATAATTGGTATCCTAAATTCTTAAAAGAAATACCTCAAGATTTGTGGGAAAGTTCACCAAGAATGATGCTTGGAGCTTTAGCTTTTAATTATGAAACTTATATGGAATGGTTTGATAAAGGATATCCACTTGAGGATATTATATTTCATACAGCTCTTGGTATGTTTATGACTAAAAGAGGAAAGGCTCTTGAGTATACATCAGGTGGCAAGTTAAAAACATTATATAAAGAAAGACCTTATGTATATAGTGATGACCTTAAAAAGACAGATAGATATCTTCAAGCTCTAGGTAGTAATTTAGACGCTAGCTTATATCGGGCTGTATTCAATGAAACTGAGATGATAAAAAGAGGATTCTCAGATGTTGACCCTAACAGTAAAGATATGCAAGAGCTTAAGGCAATAGCTGAAAGACATGGTATTATATTAGATAGATTTGTTGGTACAGATGATGCTGGTAACAATATTGAAAGAACTAAGAAGGCTGGTAAGACTGGTCTAAAAGTTGAAGACCCTGCAACTGGTAAGAAAGTAGCTGAAGAAAGACAAGTTGATTTTGATGATGATGTATATAGCGCATTTGCTGGTGTAGTTAAAAAGAATTTTTTATCTAAGGCTACAGAAACAGAACAAGATGTTCTAGAGACTTGGGAAATAAATGAATCTACATTAAGAAAGATAAAGAAAGATTTAAGAGAATATCAGTTTGATGGTTTAAAAGAATTTGCAGTAGAAAAAGGTAAAGCTGGTATAACTAAAGGTACTGATGTATTAGATGTTGTATTAGGTTCAGCTGAAACAAGCGCTGTAGCTTATAGAGATATTATACAAAGAGCTGTAATTGATATGTACAATGAAGTTCTTAGGCTTGAGAGTCCAGACACTTGGAAACCTATTGAATATGATTGGAGTACTGAAGAAACAAAATTAGTTTTAAGACCATTCAGTATGAGTAGTAAAATTAATACTCCAAGTTGGGCTTATTCAAGAGCTATGCTTGGTGAAGATTCAAATCTATTTCTTTTATTAAGACCTTTTGTTCAATTCAGAGGAAAACCAATAGATTTAAGTCAAGAAATGGTTGATAAGGTTTATGGAACATGGAGCGAGGGAAGAAGAGACCAATCTAAAACAGCTATAATGGATAAGTATCATAGAGAAGTAAATGAATTAATATTTGGAGAATCTCTTGAGCAAATACCAATGGAAAGATGGTTATTAGCTGGTGATAGTATGATACAAAACTGGACTTCATTAGTTCTAAATAGAAGGTCTATTAGAAAGCATTGGAGAGTATTAGAAGATTTATCACCAGATGCTAAGAATGAATTAGGTTTATTTACAGATACTCAGTATGGAGAAGTTAAGCAGTTAATAAGTAAGGTCTTTGAGGAAGGTGGGTATTTAGCTAATTCAATAGAAATGGTTTCAGGTAGAGGTAAAAAATTAGATTATTCAAAAGATACAGCTTCTGATTATAATTTCCTTAAATCTTTATTAAAAGTTCTTCAAGGTGACGTAAAGAGAGCTCAAACTGGATGGATTGGAGGTGAATCACCACCACCTAAAAAAGCTTTTAGAAATGATATCACTAAATTAAAGAATATTCTTACAGATAAAATGCCATTATTAACAATGTCTACTAGAGATTCAGCTGAACGTATCGCTAAAGATACATTAATAGACCAGCTATATGAATATACAGTTGATAAGACATTAGGTCTTGTTACAAAGGCCGATGGTCGTTACCTAGATTCTACAGATAGAGCAAAGATTAGAGTTCTTCAACATTCTGGAATACTCTCACCTAAGTTTGATATGATGGATATATCGGGATTTGTAAATGATTTTGGAAAACTATTTACGCACTTTCAAAATAAACATCCTAAAAAAGCTGCAGAGATGGATGATATGGCTGATTTCATGAGATATCTATCAGCAAAAGATAGTAATGTTTTAATTGATTTAGTTGGAGAGGTTAATGATTTTAGATTCTTTAGTGAATTAACAGCGGCTGCTAAATCACAAGGTCAATCAGTTGCTGAGTTCAGTAAGACATTAATGGATAACTTCCAAAAGCATATAGAACCTTATACAAGAGGTAGTGATGGTAATGGATTTATTCAGGTTGGTAAATATAGAGCTACTGTAGACCCTGGGTATTTAGGTCAACTTGTTTCTAGATTAGATTTATTAAATCAAGATGTCGCTAGAGTTTCACATAAAGAATTAATGAATGATATTATACCTAATATAGGTAAGAAGTGGACTGCTGATAAAGATATAGATAATAATATCAACGCCTTATTAACAAAAGTATTTAATACAGTACACAGTAATCCATCTAGAGCTGGAGTTGCTACTCAAATACTCGCTAGAGCTGGTATATATAATAAATCTGAAAGATTCTGGACATGGGATGAGTATACAAAAGAGCCTGAAAAACTTCAGGATATAATAAAAAATATTGAAGCTCAACTTAATCTTGATTTCCAAGTATTTAAAACCACAGCTGATTTAGAAAAGATACATCATAGAGATAGATTAGATAATGAAAGTGTATACCCAGCTGATAAACCAGTTACTATGAATTTATCTGGGTTTGTTAAGAAGTATAGAATAAGTAATCTATCTGGTTCTTCTGGTAAAACATTATCAAGGGTATTAAGAGACACTCCAAAGGTTATGAAGAACGCATGGTCTTTTTATAAACATTTGAAAAAAGAAGGAGCTGTATTAACTCATAATAAAAATCAATATACATCTGAACAATGGATGGATAATCCTAAATTAAATGATGCTCATTATGATTTTCTACTTGATAGCATATCTATATATAATCAATTAAGAAATGCAAAGACAAGAAGATTAATTACAGTTACTCATGGTCAAAAGAATCCAAGGTGGGAAGAATTTACATATCAAGATAATGAAGTATTTAAAGCAATAGAAGATATATTAGGTGAACTTACTTTAATTAATACAGCTGGTTATAAAAGAAAAGTTGACGGTAGGATTTCAACATTTGATATAAGACGTGGTAATGTAGACCCTGCATTTGAGGCTGATTTTTATAACTCGTTAGGCTCTCAGCCTGCAGCATTTAGAAAAGGAGCTGCTACACCTAGAGATACGATTGAAGATATTGGGAGTGCTCATTTAAACCAACCATTTATTGTAGCATATATTAGTACTCTTGGTAATGGAATAGGTATTCCTATAGGTTCAATGTCATCAAGGAGCCAAAGGAAAACATATGCTATGAATAACTTGGCTCAGAAGTTTGTTGATGTATATAGCAAAGTTAGAAAAGATTTACCAACCGAAGCTAAAACAGAATTTGATGATTTTATAAAGAAAGTTCTTATTGATACCAAGGCTGTTGAAGGCAAGCCTATGAATCTAAAAAGTGATGGATGGGAATATGGTAATATAGCATCATATTCTAAGATGAGTAGAGACTTTACAGTAATGCTTACCAATACAGTTGGTGACCGTGTTATGGGTAAAGAGTTTTGGGATGCAGCTAAAGGGGATAATTGGGGTAATAGTGAAGGGTTAGCTAAGAAACAATTAAGATATATGAAGATTCTATTTAATAGAAGCGCTAAAAGATTAGATAAGAAACATATAACTGATTTGATTGATGTCCTTGAGAAACCTGAAATGGAATTTATTGATAATTCAATTAGAGGTGACCAAAAAGGAAGTATAAAGAAAGAGCTTTATAGATTAACAAAAGAAGGAACAAGAACACATTATATAGAAGATGAATCTGTGATAGATGGTGGCGAACTTCCAAATGCATCCTCATTATTTAGAAAACTTAATAATCAGATTATGGCTGAAGAAGCTGAGATGCACAAAACAGACAAAGGATTCAAGCTTAATGATATGCAAGACCCAAAATCTTTTCCTGGTGGAATAAAAGATGGTAATATGTTTGATTCTATTAATATTGTATCTAAAGAATATATGAGGGTTATAAGATTTTTATCTGGTATAAGTAACAATGATATTGAAACTGTAAAACCTATTGGTGGATTAGGTTCTAGCAAAGATGCTGTTTGGATAGATAAAACTGTATGGATAACAGATGCTGCTTGGGAGCCTTATTTTAAAAATAATAAAGTTGATATGGTTAAGATGGGTTCATCTGTTAAGATGGCTGGCGAAAAACATATGGGAGTTAAAGATGCAAACGGAAGATACCCAAAGGCTATATATCTAGATGAAACAGATTCTAAAAATAATTTGGTCTATGAAAATATGGAAGCGGTTATGGGAGCTACTATTGGAAAAGATAAAGTTATAAATCTTCCAATGGAAACATTTGGTATAAGTTCATTTGTTAAGTCATCAAAGAATGCTACGATACCAATACAATTAGGTAATGATTTAACAACTGAAGCTTTGAATAGTAGTTTCTTTGATTGGATGTTTAGGGCAAACTTGAGAAGTTTTATAGAAGAATCAGGTAAATCATATGGAGCTGGTGATATTGCAAGTATAGGTTCAAAACTAAGGTATGAAGATATAGAAACATCATCTGACCAGTTATCTCTTTTAGATATGTGGATACAAGAAGGTCTTGACCCAACTTATTATGTATTTAAAAGGTCTGTAAAGAATGCTGTTAAGAGACAGCTTTTAGATAGAAGAGGTGTATTCACACCAACAAATCCACATGGTTCTCAAAGCAATATGGTTCCAACTTGGGCTGATTATGGAGCTGTGAATAGTTTAAGGTTTACAACATTTAGAAGCCGTGAAATAGATGGTAGTATACAAAGAGATATTTGGACTTATGGTCAAATAGAAATTGATAATGTTAATAGAGGTAAATTAGTCAATCAAGAAAGAATAAGATTTATAGAACATAATAACGCGGCTAAAGATAATATTGTAAACACAAAAGGATTAGGTTCTAAGGAAATAGAAACTCTTTTAGACGGAAAGAAAACAGTTACTATTGGTGAACTACACGATGCATTAACTGAGTATAATAAAAAATTAGATGGCAAATCATATGAAGTTGCTATAGTAGCTCACAGAACTCCAACAACTAGAGCTTCAGATAAAGTTATAGTTGGATTAAAAGGGTTTGATTTAACTGGTAATTCTGTAAGAATAAATCACGCTGACGCATGGATTAGATTAGAAGCTGACCATGATTTAGATAAACTAAATTACTGGTGGGACACTCCTTCAGATATATTAAATCATTGGGATAAAATATCAGGTCAAGTTGATTCTATTAGTGGTGTTCAAACAAGAAGAACTGTTGAAGGATTAAAATTATCTGATGGTGAATCTCTTATAAGATATAATAGAAGTGAAAGAGATAGTCAGTTTCATAGAGGTACTGTTGTTAAAAGTCGTAGGATGGTTCAGTTTCTAAAAAATTATAGGAATGCAAGGTTTGCTGATGTAGATGGATTTAGTATGAAGTTACAACAAGGAGCTGGTAGACTTAGTATAGCTGGCGATAAGCAAGTTGAAGCTGTTGAAAAACAAATTGCTGAAGATATACAAAGAGTTGTTGATGCTCAAGGTAGAGGAATGGATGACCAAATATTTAATGACGGATGGATGGATAGAATATTATTTGGAGATGGTACCGATAAATATCCAGGTCTAATTCTAAAGCAATCATATGATGCTAATAAAAAAATATATATGGGTGAATTGCCATTAAGTGGTCTTGAAAAGGATATTGTTAAACTGGTTCTTAGACCGTATCAAAGATTGCTACAATTACAAACTAGTGTTTATGAAAATGGTGAATCTAAAAAAGTTGATTATGATTCATTAATAGATTATGTGCAGATTTATAGAAAACAGATGGACAATCTTAATAAACATATATATTATAATTTAATTAATGGCAAAACTCCATCTGGAAAGTCTTATGATAAGACTAGAATAGATGGGATATTTAAGCGTAATAAAGAATTTGTAGACCCATTTAATCTTGATGATGCTAAGTTTGGAGAAACTAGAGAAGGTATAGATATACTTGAATCCAATAGAACTATGATAGCTGGAGATAGGATGTTAGGCGTTGTTGGTAGTCATGATAGATTGAGAATGCCTAAAATAGATTATGAAACTCAAGTAGCGACTGATGATATAATGATGGATTTACTTACTGGTAATTTGAAAGATGTTACATCAGCTACAAAAATGATATATGAGCAGTATAAATCAGATGTGAAAAAAATATCTGCACTTAATTCTATTGATTATAGAATAAGAAGATACAGAGACAATGCTCATACAGCTTTTAAGAATGGCAGTACTGGTTTATATAATTATTGGCATGATAGAGCTGGTAGTCTTGAAAGTTTTCGTAATGATTTACAAACTCAAATAATGTCTTCATCTAAGACTCAAAGAGTTATTAGGAATAGAATAAGAAGTCAAATAAAAACTCAATTATTATCTGGTAAAACTTGGACAGCTTATAATGGTAAAGAATATAATCTTTCTAGCCAGAAAATGCGTCAAAGAGAAATATCAATAGGCAACTTATCTAAGACTATTGAAAGAAGTATATGGGATTATAGAAATAAGAAGTTAGGTGTTACTGTTAGAGGTGTAAATGGTGATGATTATTTACAAACATTGGTAACATATAATGTATTAAGTAATATTACAGGAGCTGGTCTTAACCCTGAACTAGTTGGCATTGATAAAGCTAGAGAATGGGAAACAGACAGAGCTGATATGAGAAGGAATTATGGCAAACAGTTTCGTGATTATAGGAATGGTAGAGTAGATGCTGGTAAAGATATAGACGATATAATGAATGAAGCTTTGGCTGATATGGAGGGGTTTTATCATAAATGGGATGCTGAATCTCCAGGATTAGGTAAATATTTTGTATTCTCAGTAATGACACCTCAAATGGATGCTACAACTGTAACATATCATAAAGGATATTTAATGCCTGGATTTAAACAAACATCATCTCAAGCTAAGTTTGTTAACCTAGGTCTTAGATTCTTTTCAAGAATTGATAGTGATATGGCTAGGCAAGCTATAAGAATGATAGGTAAACCTATAAGTGAACAACTTGCTTACTTTAGAAACGGTAGTTTGAGTGCTCCAATGTTAGGTGAGAACTTTATGACTGAAGCTAATATAAGGAAAAGAAATCCTGTTGATTTTGATGTCAATGAAGGAGGTTCACCTTTAATTGAGTATGGTTCAGATACAACAAAGAAAGAGATGATGAATAAAATGATGGCTCATTCTGACCAAGATTATTATAAAGTATTAGATAGTAAAGAATTAGATTTTACAAATATGAATGAAAATATGTTAAGAACAATAGGTTTAAGTGGAGATGTTGCTTTAGACTACATAGCTTTCAGAGCCCCAGCTTTAGGTATGGAAATGATAGGTGATATTAGATTAATAGCTGATATGAGTTTTATACCATCTAATGCTATAACAAGGTCTGGTAGTGTTGTTCCTATAGGAGATTTTAATGCATATATGAGACATAAAAGGAATCAAGCTTTTATGTTCTTTGGTGATATGAGTAATCAAAAGAATATATTTACTGCACAAAAAACTGTAGTAGGTTCAGATGTATATGGTACACCTGAGTACGATAAGACAGCTAGAGATTATATGAAAACACAATCAGAAAGATGGTTGAATGAATCAGAACCAAAGAAGGAAGGATGGAAGTGCTAAATGGCTTGCCCACCAAAAGAAGTATCAAAGAAATTAAAAGAATTAATAGACGATTATTTTAATCATCCAGCTACAACTAAGATTGTAGGTAAGGATGGTCATGCTTTTAAGAAGATGTATAGAGCTGTGACTGGTCATGACTTTGATTATGGCGATATGCCATCTTTAAAGCAATTGCGTAGACTTGATAGAAGACTTAAAGTATTCCAAAAAAGACTTTTAAAAGGAGCTCCTGGAAAGATTGCTGAATTATTTTATTTACCTGAAGAATTTCTAAAAGGAAATCCAGATGCTAGGAAAACTTTTGAATCTTTTGTAATCAATCATAACCACTATAGAGGAACCAAAGACGGTCTATTAAGAAGCGTTGTTAAAATGTCTGACCAAATGAGAAAAATTGCTAAAGAGTTATCTCTTAGTGATGGTAATCATAATAAGGCTGTTAAAGAATTGCAAAGAAGATATGATGATTATCAAAGTATAAAGTCAAAAGAAGGCAAAGGAGATGGTCCATATACTGATTCTAAAAGGGATGTATACGCATCAGCTGAAGAATATTGGACTGAAAATTTAAGAGACCTGGGAAAGAAAGAACAATTTAAGATTTTTGAAATGGCTGATAGGTTATTAAGGAACCCAAAGCTTATTGGTAAACCAGAATATGCTCCATTGAAACCAATTCTTGACGAATGGTTGACAATGAGACCAATATTATTTAAAGAAATGAAATCAGCTTTAGGGAAGTATATAAATATATTAGCTACTGATAGTAATGCTCCTCAGTATAAATCTATTATAGAAAGATTAGAATTTCTAGACAAGAATTTAGACCCTAAGAATGAGAAGAATTATTTTCCAACTAAGGTTTTAAGTATTTTCCCAACGATGAAAAAAATACAAGATACTATATATCATGATAGAGATATTGAATCTGCGTCATTTGAAGATTTAAATAATCATGTTAATAATATGGTTGATAATGTTATTAGAAGAGTTGGTGTAACAGAGCACGTTAAACCAAAACAAGCCCCAGTTGAAACAAGATATAATAAAAATATAATTGGAGTTCTTGATTCTTATGTTAATGAAGTAACAAGATTTAATTATATGGTTAATACAACTGGTAATTTACTTAATGGAATTAAAAAACTTAGAGGTCAAAATGATGGTGAGATAAATAATTCTACAAAAGTATACATGGATTACTTAGAAGATACTCATGCTACAATGTTAGGTTATAATGTAAAGTCTCCAACATTTAGAGCCTTAGCTAGAGGTATAACATCTTGGCAATTTATATCTAAACTAGGTGGCAATCTAAGGTCAGCTGCTAGAAATGCAACTCAGTCTTTTCAAAACTATGTTTACTTTGGATTTAAAGGTTGGAGAGATGCTAATAAATATTTACAAGACAAGAAAATGTCTGATATTGCACAAACAGAAATGGACAGGCATGGTGTATACTTTGAAGAAGTAAGAGAATTGGCTGGTCTTGATGGTGTATTCCCAGATACAGCTGTAAGTAGAATTGATGGTAAAGAAGTTCTTACATGGAAAACTGATTCAATGAAAGAGAAGTTTCTTTCAGGATTAGAAAAGACTGCTAAGTTTACTGGTAAACCTATGAGGTGGGTGGAGAATAGACTCAATAGAACTGTTACTTTTAAAATTGCATTTGCAAAAATGCATGAGCAATTAAATAAAAATAAAGGTGATGTAACAAGATTTATTAGAGAGCACGGTGGTATAAAACAAGGAGCTATGTCAGAAACAGAATATGGTGATGTTATAGCAAAAGAAGTAGACAGACATATTATAAATAAGTCTAGTAGATTTGCAGCTGAAATGGTTAAGACTCTTCACTATGAATATTCAGGTTTTGCTAAACCTAAGATTATGAGAAGTTCAGCTGGAGCTGTAGCTACTCAGTTTATGACTTATAGCTTTAACTTTTTTAATTACCAAAAGAATATATTAAAACCTGGAATGTCTGATTTTGTTAGAGGAGACTGGAGTTCCGAAAGTACATACAGAATGTATAGATTAGGTATGATGTATGCTGCTATCAATGGTTTATTATCGGTAGCATTTAATACTGACTTTGGGAATCTCGTACAAAATGATACTGTAGATAGAGCTAATCAATATATTGCTTGGGCTACTGGAAGTGAAGAAGAGAAGAAGAAAGCTTTCTTTGGCAAAGGTCCTCTTATAGGTACAGTAGGTGGTCCTTTTATATCTGATATGGTTACATTTGGAAACCTAGCTGGTCTTTATGATTTAATTGGTGATTTTGAAGATGGTGATAGAAGCTTCTTTGGTTATCTAGCTGGGTATCAAGACTATTCAGATACAAGAGATAACGATAAAATATTTGAATTTGTTAGAACATTAAATTCTCAAGCTGCTAGAACTGCATTTGTTACAATACCAAGAGCTCACAATGGTGCAAGCTTTGGCACATTAGCAGGTATTGAATTTGGTTTATATCCAAGTAAAGAATTGAAAGAAACAAAAGCCAAAGTTGTAAAAGAAGCTAAAAAAATACCTGGACTTGGATGGATTCCTACACCAGCATATGCAAAGTCAAAGAAAAAGAAGAAAAGGGTTACTAAAAAAGATAGAGTAATGACAGCGTTAGCAGCTTTAGGTAAAACAGGAGCTAGTGATATTGGTACTAATAAATGGCTTAATAATCTTATAGTGTCTCAAAGAGCATATGGTTCTAGCTTGCAACCATTAAAAGGTAATATGTCTAGATATAATGATAAACTAATTGCCGCTGCTAGAAGACAAGGTTATACTGGAGACTTCGACCAAGGAACATGGACATAAAAAAAAGGGAACCAATTACGGTTCCCCTCTTTTTTTGGACGGATATGTTAACTTATTCTATTTCCCATCCCGAATGTTCTTTTAGTTCTAAAATTATTCCATCACACTCATCCATTATCTCTTTATATTTTTCCATATATTTTTTTGCTTCATCTCTTTTTTCTAATACTTTCATTAATAATTCTACAGATTTATCTTTAATCATTAATCACTCCTTTCATTGTTTACATACCAAACTACCATTAAGGCTGCATCACTTGTACTCAATGTAATCTTATTCTCTGGGAATAAATTAATTGCTATTTGTTTCAACTCATTTTTCCTTTCTCTTTTTATTTTTGGAAGAGGCTGGAGTGGCTTCATCCATACTTGAGGTGTAACTTCTAGAGTTGGAATATCATAAGCTCCAAGTATTCCTAACCATTTACCAAAGTTACATCCGAATTTAAACGCACTACTTCTTGCATCTGTAGGGAAAGCATGAACTTTCTCTATCACACAAAAAACATTCTTATCTTTAACTCTAGCTGTATTTATTATAGCTGCCATTTCTTTTGGTGTTTCTGGACATTTATGTAGTATCATCTTATCTTTAGCTTCATTGTATATTGCTACTCCACCTTTTGCTCCAGGGTCAATACCTATTATAATCATTATTCCCAATCCTTCCTAGCTGAATATTTATTTTTACTTTTCTTATGTTTATATTTAGACCGATACGTTACTACTTTCTCAGTTTTACTTTTCATATACTCTTTCCTGTACTCATCTAATATATCATCAAGTTCACTAGATGAGCAATCCCACAACTTTTTAGTACCAACTATCTTCTGTTTAATGTCAATAGTCGTTTCTATTGTAAGATGCTCATCAGCTTGGATTGTTGCTAACTTATCTGTAAACTCTTCCAACTTCACTACTTTTAAAATGGTACTTTCCTTTTAGTATTATTATCAAT
>Ga0208010_1000363_pt1 | contig 16220 bp, 25 predicted proteins | sample 2_EtaG_FD_184074 | JGI IMG/M metagenome (GOLD analysis project Ga0208010, IMG submission 184074) | Marine viral communities from the Subarctic Pacific Ocean - 2_ETSP_OMZ_AT15125 metaG (SPAdes) (version 2) | ecosystem: Environmental > Aquatic > Marine > Oceanic | place: Pacific Ocean | collected... | reverse complement strand
TTTCTAAATACTGCACCCATTCCATTGTATCACCAACCCCTGCTACTGTCTGGTAAAAGAACGATGAATCCCTATCTACCAGATTAACGTAATTTCCGTCAGTATAAATACTGCCAAACATTTCAGGGTTAGTTATCGTATTTTCAAAGCTATTGTATATCTTGCACAGAATCCATACTGTTTCTTCACCTTGCTCATCAAAGCCCCAGTCACCAAATACAACCATCTGGGGAGTAGATATCTCTTGCCCAATATGAACATGGAGCGTATCTGTCGAATAGACTGTCCTTTCTTCAATCTCCGTGCAAGATAGAAATAGGAAAAGTATTCCACCACATAGTCTTTTAATCAGATTCTGCTTCGCCATTTTTCAAGCTCACACCTAATAAACTGGTGAAATATTCTCTGCCGCCCTGAATTTGCTGTAAATTAAATGCCATATTCCTTTCTTTCTTACTTAAATCTATTAAGTGATTGTAGAAAGCCACCTGTTCTTGGTTGAAATCTTTTGTGTAATATTTTACACCTTCTAATTCAACGTGTTGTTCTTCGGCTGTTTTTTTCTTTTTTGCCATTTGTAACTCCTGTTTGTTTGTTCATTGATATATTGTTGACATTTGTCAACACCTATAGTGCGTAGTATTTTACTCACCTGCGTAGTATTGTAGGTTATTCTTCAGACTCTTCTTCTTCAGACTCTTCAGATTCTTCTGGTTCTTCTTCGGCTGGTGGGTTGTCAGCCGCTTGAAATTCAGCCCAAGCCGCTTTTACTTCATCCGACCAGACTGCATTGCAGATGTCCTGAACCTCTTGAGGTTCGCCTGAAATATCTGAATCGGGATGTAAGACGTGACGATGAAAACTTCTTGAAAGTTCTACTCCATCTTCACTAATCACGGTTGCCTGACGGCATTGTACCGCTTTGTAGTCTCCTACAATCTCTACTTTATCGTATTTTATTTCTTTAGAAAGTGCCATTATTGACTCCTATTGTTTGTTATTCGTTTCCAACTATATATCCATATAGTATTGAATTATGCCGCTCTGTAAGAGAAACCTAACATACATTGCCCATTAGCAGACCATTCAGATGCTTGCATAGCTGTTGTTCCTGTCGTAGCATCCCAGACTGTTAAACTTATATCGGTAGTATTAATCGCCCCATAAAAGCCAACTGTCTGTCCTGCCGCCGCTAAATCGTAACCATCCGCATAACCAACAGATACAGCAGAATAAGCCGCTGCATTATTAGTGACGGTAAACGGTAGACCTGCTATTACAATATTTCCAGTGGCATTGCCGCTACCACCGTCAAGAGAAGTGGTTATAAAAAGCCCAGAGACAGTAACCAAATTCCCAACTTTGGTGTAATACCCAGTGTCGTAAGAGGCGTGCATCGCCATAGGATTTGAACCATCAGTAACCACAGCATCCCAAGTCCCTTCCTCATAATCATCGAGGATTTCAGCAGTCATTCCACCTGCATCACTTGTATTAGCAGAGAAATCAATTCCTTTTCCATTAGTACCGATGACGAGGTTGCCTGCGGATACTTTTACATCGGCACTGGTCTTGTAAACAATCAGCCTATTATCATTGGATACACCAGAATTTGCCTGAATAAGAAAATCACCATCACCAGAGGAAATAAGAGCAGTTTTGTCAGCATCCGTTTCTTCCATTACTATCTTGGATTCTGCTCCCTTAACATGCAATATCGCCGCAGGTGCATCAGTTCCAATTCCGACGTTGCCAGAAGAACCATCAATCGTAACTTTCTGTGTTGAATTAGTCCAAAATGATATATCAGCCGAACCATCGTCACAACCAATTACAAACCCTCCACTTGCTCCACTTGCAAGCAACAAAACACCATCTTGCTTATACCAACTTGATGTAGTGAAAGAAGAAGAGCCTGTCCATAGTAACATATCGGCTGCATCTGCTGATATTGAAAGAGCCCCTGCTGCTGCTGTACCTGCTGTATTATTATCAACTGAAAGAGTTGTACGGGCATTTTGGTCTTGTTCAACCTCTAATAAAGTAGCTGGTGTAGCAGTCCCAATTCCGACCCGATTATTTGAAGCATCTATTGAAAGTATATTATCAGAGGCTCCATCAAATGTAAATGAGTCTGCTGCTTGATTAAGCTCTACCGTAACTGTTTGAGTTGATGTGTCTATAGTACCACTATTAAAATCAATATTGCCACCGACCGTCAATGTCCCAGTAGCAACTGCACCAGTCGTGTCAAATGTACTGCTTCCAATGTCGATATTGCCAAACCCAGAACTTATAGCACCTGACGCTAACGTGCCTACCGCATCAATACTGCCTTCTATATCGGCAGCTACTTCAGCAGCAGTTCTACCTTCTACCTCTGTCCCGTCGATTCGAAGGAAATCATTGTCGGCAACTGCGGCATTGGCTGTTAGAAAGTTTCCATCGCTAATACCTGTAGCTAGAGCTTTTACTGTTGCAAGGTTTGTTACTTCTGAATCCATCAAAGCACCAGCAGCAGTAACATTTGTAGTATCTGTTACATCTGCACCCGATTCTACACTTAAATCACTTAATACTTCAGCAACGGTTCTACCTTCAACGGATGTTCCATCAATTTTTAAGAAATCATTATCTGCAACTGCTGCGTTAGCAACTAAAACGTTTCCGTTACTAATACCTGTTGCTTGGTCACCTGTGTTGCTACCAGACAGGGTAGTGATTCCATTGAGCAAGTTTAGCTCTGTAGCTGAAGAAGTAACTAAAGTACCACCCAGTTTAAGCCCATTCGTACCATCATGTGATGCTACGTCGAAATCGTAAGCACCATCGGTAATCTCTACCGCTGATGAACTTATTTTTAGAACACTTGCTGTTCCTTCTCCGTCCTCAATGGAGCGAAGTGTACCATCTACACCGCTATTCGAATTTGAGACTTGGAGTAAATCTTTATAACTACCAGCAATTGTTTGACCTTCTAATGTTGCCATAATATTTTCCTATTTGTTAAATTTTTATACAATGTCTTCCCATTTTCGTAATTCTCGTTCCCATACATCGTTAAGCGATATAGAGTTCCACATATCTCTTGCAAGACGGGCTGTTTGAACTGCTATAGAATGAAGTGTATTTGTTAAAGATAACATTATACATTACCTACATATGCTATCACAGCACCGCTTACTAATTTAAAACTATCCCATCTGCCAAATATTGTCATACCCTGTGGGAATACTTGACTTCCAACAGCAGCTGTATTACTACCTGAAATATCTACAGCTGCATCTGTATCATCAGGCCATCTTCCCGAATCTGTTGCTACTAATCCATCAGTACCATTAAAAACAGTATCTTCTAAAAATTGTATTGCGACAAATTTGCCAATAGCTGCAGTTACAGCAGATGTACCACTAACAAAACAAGAACCAGCTTGCCCTAAATGTTCTCTAACATATAATGCACCAGTTGGGTCTAATGCTAATGCTCCAACATCATTGTCATCAAGGCTTCTAACGGTAGAATTATCATTGCTTGGGGCATCATATCTTCCACCAGCTAATAAAGGATTACCAGCAGCGGCAGCATCTTCAGCTGCATCACCTACTACTTCAAGAGTATTAGTAGAAGCAGGTAAGCTTGTTACATCTACATCTCCAATGTCTACACCGCTATTAGCTGCTAATTTACCGATAGCCGCACTACCAGCTGGTAAAGAAGCAACAACATCTACTTGCATTTGAGTAGAAACAGCACCTGCAATTGTAGCAAGATGAGCTACTCCATCATCATCAGTAGCGATTGTAACTCTTTGAGTTGTCGCAGAAATTGCACCTTCAGCCGCTTGATTAACAGCTTCTACCGCAGTTTTTATTGCATCAGTATCTGAATCTATAGTACCTGTATCTGTTTTAATTGTATCAAGAACTGCATCTATAGTATCTAAAACTGCATTATCAGTTGCTGAAAGATTAGCCGTTACAGTTCCATCAACTGTTATTGTATTACCGCCATCGTGAATATGAACAGAACCATCAGTTTCCATAGCGATTGCACCTGCATCATTGGCATCTACGGATTGAGTTCCCGCAAATCCCATCATCATCATACCGCTATGTGTTCCCAATGTAAACCCAGCGTCATCAACATGGGCTGCATCAGCACTACCGCCAGATACTATATCTATCTGTACGTTACCACTTGCATCTGTTGAAATTTTTTGGTTGGAACTGCCGTCGTAGCCGTAGACCAGTACCGAATCGTCACTGTGGGCGATACCCACGTCCAATTCACCAGCAGTGATTGTTGCATTGTCAAGGTCAACTTTAAGGGCATCTTCGCCCGAGTTCATCATTAGGTTCAGGGATTCCTGAACTGAATATTTATGTAAATCGCTTGCCATTTTTCTTCCTCTCTAAGATTGGCTCACCGTGAATGAGACCGTTTATAATTATTTATTTCTTTTTGCTTTTTTTAGCTTTCTTTTTTTCTTTAAATGGTGAGAAATCATCTCTTCCATTAATCCTAAACCATCCTTGTCTTTCTAAAAACTCTTTCTTTTCAGGATGCTTGTCATCATCAAAAGACTCTACCTTGCCTTGCGATGGATGTTTATAGTATTGCATAAATTCTCCTACATATTGGGGGCAGGGCGAACCATACCCCCAATTTTATGACTCATTAGCTTACGTTAGTAAATCTCACGCCTTTAATGTTGTCAGAATCGTCAATTAACTTCACTCCGTAGAGCAAATCTGAAACCAGTTTAGTTCCTAATGCATCTATCGAATATTCGCTCTGCACTCTAACTTCTTGTTGTGCAGCAAAAACTGCGGCACTTTTGTGGAAAACTGCACCCGGATTTGTGGATGAAGTTCCGCCAGTATCTACAGTATTACTCATGTAAACGTCAATTCCGTAAAGTGAGCCAATCATTCCGCTTCTTAAACCACGGTTGCCTTCGCCTACTGCATCATTTCTGATAAAGTATTGAGCGATACCGCCTGAAGGATTCAAGATGTCTGCGAATAGAGTAGGGTTCACAACCATTGCACACTCGCCATCCATGTAAGGAACGTCATTTTCACCTAGTGTAGCCAAAACCGCTTCAAACACAGCCGCTGTGAGCGTATCATCAGCAGATAGTGCTTGCGTTTGGTTCAAACCATCTAGTTCTCCCCAAATATCAGTATCAACCTGACGAGCAAGTGCTTCGCCCATCATGCGACTGTATTTAGATACTAAATCAGCTTCGCTTTGAATTAAAGCTATGTCCTCAAAGAGCTTTGCGACATACTTATGGTTATTGAGAGTCAATTGAGTAGTTGTGGTTGCTGTTGCGTCATAAGCTACGTCAGCACCAGCAGATTTTGCTGAAGCACTAATAATGCTCATTTCTGGGACATTAATAGCATCCCCGTAACCTTTGCCTTTAACAAGAGCTGAATAATCATCAACTAAACCACGAAAAACCGTTTTTCTCTCGAAGTATTTATAAATTCCATCAGCCCAAATTTCGGGGATGAAATGTTGTTCGGTGGTAACCGTTGAGGCACTACCATCATAATGTGTTGCCATTATATTCTCCTAAATTTATTTTCTCATATAAGTCTGCAAAATTCTATTCCAATTCGCCCTTCGCTTATCATCGGGCATATTAACCCAATCCTTTGGGATTTCTTCCTCGTTGAGTGCTCCGGGGGCATCGGGAACGTTCTTACGTTGTTCTTTTGAAAATTTTGCGACCAACATTTCTAATTGTATAAGAGGAAGGTTTCCGAATGCCTTTTTATCCTCTTCGGATAATTCAGAGAGCAGCATATCTCTACGCAACCCTTGGTATTCGCTCTTATCTTTATTATCTTGAGAAAGCTCTTCGATGGTTTTGTCTTTTTCAACAATCAACTCCTGATACCTACCTTCTTCTTGGAGTTTTTTCTGTCTTGCAGATTCTTGTTCTTTTACAAGTCCATCAAACTTATTCTCAAGCTCCCTGTATTTCCCTACTTGCTCGCTAAACCTGCTATAGGGGACAGGGTTGTTTGGTACATTTTCTGTAGCTTCAGTGCTATTACTTTTTACGTCATTACCGACTTCAGAATTTTTTACATCGCTCTGTCCGATGGACGTTGTTTTAACCTCTTTTATTGAGTTGGACATTTTTACCTCTTTTGTTGAGTCAGAATATCATTATTGTATTTTACAATTTGTGATTGCAAAATAGTCATAACGGATTTTAAATTAAATAGTCTATATTCTGCAACCGCAATTTTGAAAAAAAATTAATTAATGCAAAATGGAACTGATGAAGACTTCGGCTTTAAAAAGAAATGGTTCGAGTATATTGGATACGAGCCACACAACGGTCAAAGGTTACTTCATTTTCCAGATAAAAAAACAGCTTCATTCTTTGTTTGCATCTGCGGACGGCGTTATGGCAAAACTACTGCCGCTTATAGAGAGGCAGAGTTTTATGCAGCACAGCCAAACAAAAAGATATGGCTTGTAGGTCTTTCCTACAAAAAATCTCGGCTTATGTTCCGAGAAATATGGAAGGACATGGTCATTGGACACGATGAAGATATTAAGTCTGCATCGGAAAAGGAGCAACACATAGAATTTAAATGGGGTAGCACAGTTTCGGGAATGTCAGCAGACAATCCAAGTTCTTTGGTCGGCGAAGGCTTGGATTTACTGATTGTGGACGAGGCGGCTAAAATGTCAAGAAAGATATGGGATATGTATTTATCCCCAACACTGTCAGACAGGAAAGGTAAGGCTATTTTTATATCAACCCCGGAAGGTTATAATTGGTTATACGACCTGTACCTTCTTGGAAAAACAGACCCACATTGGCATTCAATGAGGTTTCCCTCTTGGGTAAATAATTACGCTTTTCCAGATGGCAAGGGCGATACTTTTATAATGGAAAGAAAAAGAAACCTTGCAAGAGAAGTTTTTGAACAGGAATATGGTGGAGAATTTTCAACATTTGAGGGTAAGGTATATCCATTCAACCGTGAGATTGATTCTGGAGACCATCCTTTCAATTCCTACCTCCCAACTTATTGCTCTATTGACTTTGGCTATAGAATGCCCTCGGCATTATTTTTTCAAACTTATACACAGGGCGGGATTACCCATATCAATATTATTGATGAAATAGTACATCAAAGAAACATTCCTACAGAAAAATTAGCAAGAAAGGTACTCGACAAAGGGTATCCTGTATATACTTATTATGGCGACCCGAGCGGCGTTTCGGTGCAGGGTCAAAGCGGGCTCGGAGACATAGAGGTATTTCGCAGAGAAGGAGTATATGTCCGCTTTTTAAAAGATAGATTAAGTCGTAATATAGCATCTGGGGTCACACACGCCAGAGGGTTCTTCGAGAGCGCCGATGGATTGAGAAGAATACATGTTGACAATAAGTGCACTGGAATTATGGAGGATTTTGAAAATTATCGCTATCCAGCAGAAGTTGAAGGAAAGAACTTGTCTCTCGACCCTATAAAAGACGGATACCACGACCATGGCGCTGATGCATTTAGATATTTTATAGTAAACAAGTTTCCAATAAAACAGAGAGGTTTTAATAAAATTAAAAGGTAGATAATATGGCTAATACAGCAGAAGAAATTATAAAAAATTCAATAAAAGAGTTAAAACAGGTACAATCGAAGGCAAGAAGAGACGAGGTTCGCAAGATGCTTGATTATTACACTGGTACATCAACATCAGAGTATATAAGGAGGTATTTTAATGCAGATTCCTTCAGGGAGATTCCGCATTACGAATCTAACTTCACAAAAAAGTTTATAAATAAAATTTCCAGAATCTATACAGTAGGTGCTAACAGAAATGTAAACAAAAGTTATGATTCGCTGACCGATGTTAAGGATGTCAGGATGAAGCACGTCGAGAGGATGACCCGGCTTATTGGCTCTATTGCCTTGAGGGTTATGTGGGTAACGGATGAAAACGGTGAAAATCCAATGTTTGATTATCGCCCAATATATTATTTTGACCCTTACTTCCATTCAGACCCCTTTGAGCCAACAGCAATTGTATATCCAATGAATGCTCCGGTAAATGACCCCGGAGCTACAGAAAAGCTCAAGTATTGTTATTGGGATTCAGAGATTTTTCGCATCGTTGATGAAAACGGGCACATTTTACAGGACACGAAACACGGATACGGTGTTTTGCCGTTTGTATTCCTTCATCGTGAAAATCAGATTGATTCTTTCTATGTTGAGGGCAGTCAGGATATTGTAAGCGCAAATGAGCACGTTAATATTGCAATGACGGAAATGCAACTCGGATTACGCTTCCAGATGTTCGGTCAGCCTTGGACAAATTTAGATTCAGACAAACCAGTTGCAAGAACGGGTTCGGATGAGATTCTGATGTTAGGTGACGGGGGTCAGTTCAATATTGCCTCTCCGCAGGGCAGTATTAACGCTGTAATAGAAAATATAAAATTCCAGATAGAGATGGTAGCTCAAAATCATCATCTCTGGGTTACTTGGGCAGAGCAGGGCGGGGAAGTCCCTTCTGGAATCAGCCTGATGATTAAAGACCTCGAAAGGCATGAGGATTTTATAGACGATATTGAATTATGGCGCTTATATGAAAAACAGATATACAAAAAAGAACAGGCAATTGCCGAGTTTAACTTTACGAGCCTGCCGGATAAATTTGCAGTAGACTTTAATGAAGTTGAATACCCGACGACAGCACAGGACAAGATTATGCTTGACGAGTTTAGCCTGAAGCACAATCTTATAACAGAGGCAAAGATGATGGTCAGGGACAATAAAGACCTGTCCATAGAACAGGCACAGAAAATAATAGGTGATAACAAGGAAGTAAATGAGCAATCAGTTAATAGAGGACTCTTTTCTACGCTACGTCAAGAAACTTAACGAACTTAACGATATTGAAGTGTCTCTAGATGGTAATATCGAAGATATTATGGATAACCCGGAAGAGTGGGCGGAGCAACAAGCCGAAATACTCATATCGGATAATTTAGGCGTTCTTTTAGAAGCCAAAGAAATGGGAAAGGAGTTTGCAGATGTCTTACAGGGTGAGCGGTAAAATAACATTTTTGCCAGAAAAGCTGACAAAGGGTATGATTCGTGAAATGAAAAGACACACAAAAGAAGCCGCATTAGAAAATGCAGAAATGTGTAGATTAAGTATTAATAGGGGAAAACATATTGTAACTGGGGGAAACTTTGCACACCTAAAGAGCTCAACAACGGATATTAGGCGGTCAAGGGGAGTTTCGGGCAATAAACCGCTTGTGGCAACTGGAAATCTGTATAATAGCATACAGGTTATTCCTGATGGCAATGGATATTCCGTTGTTGTTGATGAATATGGGGAATATCAAAACGAAGGGTTTATTCCTGACAAGATTCCAGTAAAGTCTAATTCAGCAAAAAAAAGATATGCTTTTGTTCCGAATGTTAATGCAATAGAAGTCCCCGCAAGGAATTTTTTTGATACCCCAAAAGCGTTTTTTAGAAGAAAAGAATATAAAAATCTATTAAAGGGTTTTAATAAAAGAATGGGAAATGAAATTAGTAAAGGAAAAGTTGTAAGGATTAGGTAATGCCAGATGAAAAAAGAAGAAAAGTTGATATTGGTGAATTTGATGCGAAAGATAGAGAAGTTATTAGATGGGTTGCTCAAGTCCTCGGATATGATATACAAATCTTCGGACAAAGAATTAGACAGCAAATTGAAGGACTTGCAAGCGCTGGAGTTTCAAAACAATCAATTGCTCGGCTTCTTGATTCAGACCTCAAATCCAACGGCAGAATCTTTGGAGAATATGCCAATTCCATTAAGCGAGGAGTTGTGGGCGGAATTATGCAAATATCACGTAGAGAACTCCACGTGGGGGATGACGTAAGGTACAGGTGGGTGGTTGCACAAGGTGTAAAGAATTGCCCTGATTGTTTAGCTAGGGCTGGGGAGGTTGATACTTGGTCTGGATGGATTTCGAGAGGAATGCCAGCGACAGGATGGTCAGTCTGTAAACAAAACTGTTATTGTCAGGTAGTCCCGGTGGATACCGATATTGATGACATTGTTAAGGTTAAATAATCCTATAATTCCTTATTTTCCAGTCGCTCCCTCTTCTTAAGTTCCTCAATCCAAGCAACCCGAACGCTTTTATTAACCCTTCCCTGCGGAAGCTGGTCAAGACTGACGGCTTCTGCTCTTTTTCTTAAGGCATACCGCTCTCTTTTTTTCTTCAGGTAGTTTAATTTCTTCTGCTCGGCGCTAATAGATTGTTTTAATTCTTTTTTCTCTTTTTCATCTCTTGAGTGCGGGTAATCATTCGACTTGTCCCGCTCGGTCATTTCCATGTTCATTTCCATAACCTCAAAATCAGCCTCAATGGCATCAATCTTATCTTTCTCGATTATTTTTCCATCTAAATCGCTCGATTTAAGAAATTTATCAAAAGGGGAGTCTATTGTTACATTAACATTCTTAACTAATTTCCCAGAATGCTCTAATACCAGTCTGCCTGCCTGAACGTTCCCAGCACAGGCTTCCCGAACCATTGCATTAAGAACCGAGGGAAGTTCAGCCCCAAACTGAACCATGTATCTATCATAAATTGCCTCAATAAACAGCGGGTCTTTACGCCATTTTGTTATTGTATCCTCATGAACCCCGACTGTTTCGGCAACATCCACACATTTCATGGACGGATTACTTGCAAAGCACTCCGCTGCAATCATCTTTTTCGGATTCAGTTTTAATAGTTTATTGCTCATTATAATTCTCCATTTAGGATTAGAAACTCACCCTGAAATACCGTTTATTCTATAAACCCCCAAAATAGCTATCTCTAACAATAACTACATTTAGGGGAAATAAAAAAGCGGTTGATGAAACATGGTTTGCTATAGTAAACTCAAGTATACTGTAGATACGGTTTTATCGTATAACATAGGTTTTAAACCTGCCGTTTTTATATCATTTATCTGTTTTTTAATCATCAAGCCCCTCTAATTTATTGTCCCAACGGACATTCTTTCAAGTATTTTTCCAAAATTGTTATTATAGACATTATATTTCGGATTTTGTGGGGCGTGTGGATACACAACCACAGGATGAAAAAAATACGCCCTCACCCGCCCGTAATAGGGAGGTAAGGGCGTTACGTTTCGGCTGTAGGCGGGGCGTGGGAGCTACCAAGGACAGCCTGCATTAATCCTCCTTTTATGTTAGTGCGCTAACCTCCCCGTATTTCTTAAGTAAGTAGTCCCCTGTTCTGCCTTGTCTTTCTCTTGCTCAAAGCCGTTGCAATCTACACAACGACAGTCGGTAACCTTGTACGTTTCAATAGGAACATCAGCAGAACATTCAACACACTGTTCAAAGTCAACTCCAAGGATTAAGCCGTCCTTGTTTGTGTATGTGTCGGTGGTGGGGTTGTAAGTGTAATCTTGCCATGTGTTGCCCTCATTGCTACCATAATCAACAGTAGAGTAATTACTACCATAATCAACAGTAGAGTAATTGCTACCATAAGTCCAAGCCTTGCTGTAGTGGTGCTTATGGAAGCTCGAATTTGAAAACCAGCAACCCCACTTCTTGACACCGCTTGATTGATTAACTATTTTAACCTTGCCCTCGTTAGAAAGGAATATCATTTTGTCAGAGTCGATATATTCTCTAATTAGTTCAATGATTGAATCGTTGTTCATGAAGTCAAGCGGAAGGTTGCCAAGTAGTTTAGTGAACTTCACGGTGTCGGAAAGCCTCGCATTTACAAAAGACTTCTGCGAGATTATGCCGTTGTGAACTAGCCAAGTTAGCTCGTTAACTTTATGCGGGTGTGTGTTTCTGATGTCAATCTTGCCATGTGTCGCAATCCTGAAATGTATAACAAAATTGGTATTATGTTTCTCTCTATGCTTACGGAATTGACTATAGAAAACATCAAAAGATTCTAGCTCCTTTACTGTTACTACTTCAGAGTCGCAAGCATACATAAAGCCCGCCCCGTCAGGGTTGTTATTCCAGCAATTTTGAAGAGTCTTCTTCTTCAACATTTTGTCTTTCGGTTGTAGTATTGCAATGCACATTAGACAACCCCTATCATTTCATTGAGTGGCGTGTAATCGTGAAATTGAGTAAGCGTCTTACCTCGTCTTGCCTCTGTCTCATTCAATGTATTATTTGCATACATTAAGTCAAGTAGAACCCATTCTCGGTAATTTATCGACTTGTCCAACCACGTAGAAAGATTTCTGAAACGGTTGGATTTGTCAACCCATTTCTTGAACAGGAACGGCTTAAGGTTTTCGGCGCTTGTTTCTTGTGTAAACTCAAAAAGAGACTGCGCAAACTCAATATTTGCGTAAAACGTTTCCTTTTTTAGCGTCCCTCTAGGTGAGCGAAATTCTACCCTATTTTGAGGTAAATTTAAAGCCGTCCCTCTATCGTTTCTATGGTTCAAGGCTAACGAGCGTGTCGTGTAGAGAGCGTTTCCAATACAATTAACAAAATAGTGTTTCTTGTAATCACTCCCATCGATGCTACCCCTCACGTCTGTGGGGTTCTCGCCTATTGCATAACTGTAAAACGGATTACCCCATTGCAACAGCCTGCTTAATTTTCGGCGGGAAAATTTTCCTACAAAGTGAGGGTTAAAATAGACGAACCGAGAAAACCTGTATAGATGTCCTCTGTCAAACGCTCCTCGACTCAAGGACAGATGCAATCCACAAGTTCCCGTTTCATGACTTCGCAAACCGTGCTTTGTCATTTCAAAAATTTCGTCGATTATACCCGTTTTCCAGACGTTGAAGGCTATGGGGTGCGAAACTATTTCAAAGCCGTCATTCAGGCTCCCGTCCTCCTTTAGATATATAACATCGTCACCTTCGAATTGATTCATTAGCATTTCGGCAAGTTCGTTCGTTTGCAATCGTGCGCCGTTGTTCTCAGTTTCGTTTTCTATACCAATGAATAGCTTTTTAGACTTTCCCTTTGCTCTAACTCCATGAGCGGAATATTTAACTAGTTTCTTGCTTTCTTTTGTGTTCTTTCCTTTTGAATAGTCGTGCATACCAAATACGCAATCCGGCGTATATGAGTAAGGTTTTATATGATTAGAACCATGAGGGTAGCATTGAGGGCAAGAGTCGCCCGCAATACCATCGAGGTAATACCATTCATCACAATTTTGACAATAACAGCATTCACTTTCCAAGCATCTACTACAGAAATAATCGTCGATACCTTCAACGTATACGCTGTCCGTGCGACGCACCCAATCACCGCATTCACAACACAACCTATAATAGCAGGCGCAATCATTGCAAAACGACTCACCGTTTACTGATTCTCCACAGTGTTCGTTAAATAGACGGTATTTGTGACATCGGTCGCAAAAGAAGTAATCATTATCTAAGCATTCATGACAGATTCTTTCACCTTGATTTTCTTCGGTGTGTTCATGCTTTACAGTCTCTCCGCAATGGTCGCAGACAGCGAAATGGGGTTGCTCATGGGGGTTGTTTAGTAAGACTTCGTAGTTAACTGACATCTTTTTTCCCCTCGTCTTCTTGTTTCTCTTGTCTCTTTCTTGTTATGTATTTTTTGTTTATCAAGTCCCAATCTGGATAGTGTACCGTGGACGACCTGCGCATGTTGTCGTCCCGGCGCTCTTGTTTCTCTTGTTGCTCCCTATTATATAGAATAAGCCCGTAAGCTGGATTTTCAGCCATTTTCTCGACTTCTTTCGAAAGTGAGGTAAGGCTCTTCATGGTTTTCTTCATTCTTTTCATGGTTTTTTTTCCTTTTTTTTCGTTGTCAAAAGTGCGTGAATTGTATTTCATAAGCCCTTAAATATAGTTGTTTTGTAGGTAATTTACAAGCTATTTATTCATTGTCTGTAATTTAGTTTTACTTGCAAAATTTAGGCTAAGTTCTTAAGTTGTGGGGAGAAATACGGGCTTTTTACCCACTTTTTGCAAAAATCCCGCTGATGAATTTACAGCAGTCACTTTAACAATCACTTTAAGGCGGTTTTGGCAAAAATCCCCCTAGGCTTATAAATTAGGCTTATAAATTAGGCTTATAAATTAGGCTTATAAATTGGGCTTATAAATTAGGCTTATAAATTAGGCTTATAAATTGGGCTTATAAATTTGACTTATAAATTTGACTTATAAATTTGACTTATAAATTTGACTTATAAATGGAAATTATAAAATATTTTCTGATGACAAATAAAAAAAAATAAAAAACCGTTGCTCATTACCTATAAATAGTTTATATTCTTTGTGTAATTAGACAATAAAAAGGAGAAAACAATGAAAAACACAAAAGGTAAATGGGAAATAGAAAATCGTTCTGATAAGATAACACAAGTAATCAGCTATGACATTAATACAGCTGAAGCAAAAGATATATGTGTCGTATCTGATGATTGGAATGAACAAGTAGCCAACGCAAACCTAATCGCATCAGCCCCTGAAATGTTCAAGGCGTTAAAAGCGATGACTAAACTGTTTGAGGAAAGTGTTCCATATCCTAACAACACTCAAAGGTACAAACAGGCTATAAAAGCAATCGCCAAAGCGGAGGGGAAGTGATGACTGAAGAATATAAATGGAAGTGTGAAATTTGCCGAAAGCATAAGGTCGAATACAAGGATTACAGGTTCATAGATTCCTGTGGATTACAGGGTAAAACCTTTGTCTGTAAATGGTGTAGAGGTTTGGATAATGTGGCGATTAGTGATATAATACGAGATGAATTAAATCCAAAGGTATTTTATGAAGAAAGTGAGGTGGAGTGATGACCAAAAAAGATTATATTGAATTTGCAAAGCTGGTCAAGGTAATTGACCGAGGCGGTTCTATTAATACAAGCGACCTTATAAATGGGCTTATTGGAACATTCGGGGATGACAATAAAAATTTCAACCCAGATAGGTTCAGAAAAGCGTGTTCGGAGAAGGAAATATGAATATAAACCAAATAACAAAAAACGAATTTCTGAACTATGAACAGGTCAGAAGATTTGGGGGCTATGCCATGTATGATTTCCGGGCTTTCGAGCTTACTGGAATGTCAAGGGTAAGGTTTCTGCTTATATTAGAAAACTATGAGTTGCTGTGCGAAAAATACGCAAGCGAACTTAAAAAGGAGGTATGGATAAAGTGAATATAGAAATAACCTGTTGCGTATGTTTCGACAAGTTTAATGAAATGACAGGTGATATTGAAGAAAGAATGTGTATGGAGTGCATTCTTATAAATGAAGACCCCGACGCTATAAATCCGTCAGGGAAAAAAGAAAACAAAAAAGAAACCGAGGCAGAATGATGGATATTGTTATAAATGAGCAACTAACAAAACGGCTTGGGCATAAATGCCTGAAAGATAAATGTAGCGATTCGCCCTTGCCCTGTGAGTTTATTCAGATAGAATACCATTGTGGCGACCAAACTGAATTTGGTCTTGAATGTGTGCTTTGCGGTTATGAGGTAACGCCCGATAACATAATGGATGCATACGATGACATAAATCTTGACCAGTACGGTGACTGATTGTGCGCCTTTGGTCGAGTTTCGGGCGTGGCGGGGCAAGAGTGAAATCATTTGCACATAAAAACATATATACTTATATTCTTATTATAAATAGAGGAACAAAACGAAAAATGGACTTAGTACTAAAAGAACTGAAAGCTCAAGAACGGAGCATGGCTTGGCTTGGGCGACAACTTGGAGTTTCTGGAACGGCTGTTTATAATTGGGCGTGGGGCAAAATAGAACCCAGCCGTGCTTATAAACTGGCTATTGCTTACGTTTTAGAAAAGCAATACGAAGAACTCTTTGATTAACAAACAACAAAAAGGAGACTCTATGAAAGTAGATAAAAACATACCCCTTCCACCTGTACGAAATAGAAAATATCTATTTCTTGACAAAATGGAGGTTGGCGATTCTTTTTTCCTAGATGGAGGCAGAGAGGATAACGTCCCCATTCTCTCTACGGTGTTTGGCAGGTCAAGGGCGGATGCAAAGAAATTCGCCACTAGAAAGCTCGGCTCTGGAATAAGAGTGTGGAGGATAGGATAGTGCCTGTAACAATACACGGAAAAGAATATAAGACGGTAGCAGAACGAGTCTTGGAATTACACGGTCTACGGGATGATGTTTCCATTTCAACAGAAATA
>Ga0208010_1000357_pt1 | contig 16275 bp, 9 predicted proteins | sample 2_EtaG_FD_184074 | JGI IMG/M metagenome (GOLD analysis project Ga0208010, IMG submission 184074) | Marine viral communities from the Subarctic Pacific Ocean - 2_ETSP_OMZ_AT15125 metaG (SPAdes) (version 2) | ecosystem: Environmental > Aquatic > Marine > Oceanic | place: Pacific Ocean | collected... | reverse complement strand
AAGGAGCCCCCAAAGACACCCCGCTTTGAAGTAACAGATTGGGAACCCCCCTAACATTGCCGCTGGGGATAGTTCCTTGAACCTCGTTAGAAGAATTAACTCGAAAAGATTCTAATTCTATATTATTTATTGAAACCCCCGTAACCCCAGAGAAAGAAGCTCCATTTACCTTGAGTATTTCGCCCGAACATAATTGTCCGGAACTAAGGGTATTGACTTCGGGAATCGGAACGAACTTGTTATTTGTAATTCCACTAGCTTCGCTAGTGCTTCCGTTAAGCCCTGTTCGCAAAGAGGAAAAAACCGATACACCGAAATAATGAGCATCCTTCGGCACCACCGCTTGAATAACGTCTGGCGATAGTACGGAAAACGAAGGACTGTTTACCCCCCCAAACTTTACATCCGTCACTTGGTAAAAATTCTCTCCGGAGATCTCTATTAAATCTCCGGCTTTTCCACTTACGTAACTCGAACTGAGCCCACTCACTGCCACCTGACTGGCTGAATCCAAAACAACCTGAGCGACCCCCAAATTAATAATGTCATCCCCCGCCTCCAAGAAAGCTTCCCGCGTATAAACGGCGGGAGGGACAACACCAGAGACCCCCGTTGTATCCAAGTACTTAAGTGTAGAAACCTCCTCGTCACCGAACATAACCCTTTCAACAAAGTTCATGTTCGTTCCGCTAATGGAAAAAAGTTTTTTGGGATAAAAAGCAGGCATTTATTTTATTAAGGGATTGGTAGAAACCCATTCGCAGACACCGAAACCTTGGACGCATCAGTGCTTCCTTGTACGATGTTTATCGTTTGTTTTATATAGTCCCCTACGGCAGAACCTAAAGCTCTCTGCTGTAAAGCCCCGTCGCACGTAAAGTTTTCAACCATGGTCCCAGCCGAATTTTTTAAGTCCACCGAAACCTTTGCGCTAACCCCAGAAAAAGGCAGGTATCCCGAAGGGGAATCTATCTCAAAATTTAAATTAACATTTTTAGGGCCAAAGCTCACGGCGCTTGGTTTGGTTTCTTTTATTAAATAAACGGGCTTAACTTCCGCTGTATAGTTATACGCTCCCCCCACAAAATTTTCTACATTGTCAAAGCCGGATGCCGTTTCGCCCGCTACAGAAGCGTTTTTAAAATTTAAAATCCCTACAATATCTGGAGCCAGCTCTTCCACTGGGGCAAACTCCCCCTTAAGATCATCAAAGAAGGAGACCGTTGCACTGGCAACAGCAGGAGAATTGGGGCCGAAATTAACGGAATAAGAAGTCAAATAACCACTGTCAAAATTTAAACCCCCAAAATTTCCAGAGATAACAGTAGCCTCCCTTGCCCTTTCCCCTTGCCCTGTAATGAACGTTTTGAAAAAATCTTTTCCCGTTAGGAAATAATTAAAAGATAGATCCCCCCCTACGCCGTCAGAAGCGACGAACTTGTTGGTGTTTCTTCGGGTTATTAAATAGTTGGGCTGGAGACTCGTACTTAAAGACAGCGAAGCGTTTGATGCTAGAATCTCTTCATCATTAACCTTAAGTTTGGCATTACTTGCTGAATAAAACACATTAATAGGAGGCGGTTAAAGTTTTTTGGCTTCTCACTATGTCGTCTAAACCTGCGCTCATCGAAGTAGAGACCTGTTTACCAGAGATCATTTTTAATTGCATTTTATCATTGGTAGAGGCGTCATCGAGACCATGCAGGTCGATAGTATAATCGTTGCTCGACTCGTTAAACGCCAACCCAGATTGGAAAATATCTTCTGTTACATTTATAGATTCCTGAGCGGTGGTATAAAGTGACGTAACCGGAAACTCCTGACCCAGCTTGTAAATAGGGTTGTGGTTAAACGAAACTGAATAGTCAGCACCAAAAACTGTGCCTATATCTGTTGGGCCGGGATCGTATCCTGCCCCTATAGTGGTTCTTAGTGTGGTCAGAGGGGTATATCTACCGTGAGCTATTCCGGTTGCCAAAGAACCACCGGCGGTAGTACCGAGCCCCACGGTAACGGTAGAATCAGCTAATCTTCCGCTTATCGGAAGTTCATTATCGTGACCAAAAAAAGTAAAACTCGCGCTGGAAGAAGAAATTGAATTGCTGGCCACATTCAAACTATAAGAGTTTAAAAACCCAAACCCTTTGACGCCTGCTCCACTTATCGTAACCCCCGAGGCAGTTGATCCTACAGAATGCTTTATCCCACTGGCTAAAAAATTAATAATATTACCTTTTTGGCCATAATGCGCACCGGTAAGAGACGTAATAAAATTAAAAGAAATATCTCCGACCCTCGCTGACGACGGGAATTGACCTAAAGACCCCTTGTTACCAACAGCATACAAAGGCTGAGCAGAAGTTGAATAATTTATAGTGAAATCCGAAGCAAGAAGAGTCTCTCCGACACTCCCCCACTCGACGCTTACCGATGCCTTATCATAAAATACCGTTGCCATAACCTTTTATTTACAAGTATTACACATTTTTTACCTTAAAATGAATGATCTTAAATTAAAATTAACTTGGGCGTTGGAATCCACGTCCCCCTGAAAAGATTCCGACGTTAAAAGCATATCATTAAAAGAATACTGCAATAATGTAGCATCAGAGTTGTTTTTTTTCAAAGTTATTACCGTATTCTCAAAAACTGTCTGATCAGGAACAAACCTCATGTTTTTTATTTCGTAATCGTCAGGCTCAATAGTAAAATTAACATTAACCTCCACGGGAGTTCCCGCTATAACCCCAGTAGGGACATCGCTTCCAACCACATACAAAGGGACACGAGGGGTAGCTATAGCTACATTGAAAGAACTAACACGATTAGTACTAAAAGTATCTAAATTGATCTCCATGGAGCTATAACTGGGTATGTTTACCACGCTTGGAGAGTTATCTGTCGGCACATTAGCCAACGTTCCCGTCCCGAATTCCCCATAAATCACAGAGCTAGTAGAAACGCTGGGAACTTCCCCTATGGCACAGCTTACCGAATAAGTTTCCATATAACCCTCTGTAAAAATAAAATTTTTGGCTCCGTGATTAACTACGCCACTAAAAGCGATGTCACCAGTGAAGTTTTGCATTAATTCCTTAGAGGTGGCTGGAGCGGAGTCGGGAAGAGTGTTTATGAGGAGATTGCTAACGTCCAAAGTTGCTGTTTGGGGGCCTTCTGGGGCATATTTTATGCTATTTATACCTAAATTTCTAAGAGGCCGAGCAACGGAGGAGTAATTGGCAGATACGGACTGAACCCCCTGTATCCCGCTCCCATTAATGGCGATACTCTCTGCCTCTCTCCTGATTCTTCCTAACATTACCTTATCTTTATTTTACACTACTTTTTTGGTGTAATATAATAAATAAAGGATTAAGGGAAAATGGCTAACAGTATTTACAACATTCCAGTTCATAATAAGAACAAGGCATATAGCAAAAATGACATCGTTATGGTAAAGGAGACTCCCCTTGTAAGTACCGGTGTTCCCACAAACCTTAAATATTATTACGCCCTAATAGATGTACCATCTGGCGAAGACACTCTCGTTACGAACTCCGCCTATTGGGGAGGATATGAAAATATAAATAATACACAAAGTTACCCTTTATTTTTATGGACCCCATCCTACAACGTAGCCGTGCAACATGCCCCAAGGGTTAAATCCGTTATATTCGGAAATGGATATCAACAGCGTAGTCCTGACGGCTTATATTCAGGGTTAATCAAAATAGACTTAACCTTCGACAAGAGAGACGAAAAGGAATCGAGGGCCATATTGCACTTTCTTAAGACGCAGAAAGGAGTCACCGGCTTTGTGGTTAAAAAACTCCCCCAAATATATGCTGACGGCCCAGATAACTCGTACAAGAAACGTTTTGTTTGCCAAAATTTCAATAGTACCTATGTTTTCCACAATAATTACAGTGTGAAAGCCTCTTTCATCCAGACAAATAACTAAGAATGCCAGACTACACCCCAGACAACACAAGGGCTCGGTCCACTATTAAATCTTTAAACACCGAACTCTCGAACCTTACCCCTTCTTCCTTAATTACATTGTTTGAGATCGATTTAAACAAATTAATGGAAACTAAAGGTATTAGTTTGGTAAATGAAGCCTTCATAGCAAGAGGAGGAAACAAACCGAGCCAAGGCGCTTTTCTTCCGGATGTTGAAGATGGGATTTTAAGGTTTCACAATAACATAACTATTTTTAATTCTTACTTGGTGTGGCAAGGAAAACATTATTTCCCAGCTCCAATTACGGCCGAAGGATTTGAATCCTCCACAAAAGGAACACTGCCGCAACCTACTTTATCCATAGCAAGCCAGTCGGAAACGGGAATAGACCAGCTAGCGTTGCTCAAACACGAAATACAAAAATTTGGAGATATTATTGGGTCAAAAGTCTCACGAAGAAGGACGTTCGCCAAATACCTAGATGTGGCAAACTTTCGAGGAAACACAGAAACAGCCTTACCCCCAGACGGCTACGAGCCCGATATGTATGCGGAACTACCCAAAGATGTTTATTATATAGAAAGAAAACAAACAGAAAATAAAAATGTTTTAGTTTACACTCTTTCCTCTATTCTTGATTTAGAAGGTACCAAGATACCAAAGCGGAGGGTTGTTGCAAATAAGTGTGTGTGGCAATACCGCGGTGTAGGATGCTGGTACCAACACGCAACAGACGATGAACTAAAAGCATGGCAGGTTGCCAAAAACGACAACACACTTAGTCAAAGCGACACAATTCCACTTCTTGAGAAAGCGGGAATTAAAACCCTTCATGCAGATCCAAATGCGGCCACATGCGGATTACCAATTTTTGCCCCTGCCGTAGCTACAGACAAAGACGAACACATCTATTCTACTGGTTTAGTGAACCCTGAGGATGTATCGGAAATTAAGGACAGAGGCAAATGGAACGCAGCACAAACCTACCAAGTCGGAGAATTTTGCTTCTTGGATAAAGATGGTGTAAAATTTTATTTCGTATGCAAAAAAATAACCGGACCGATAGAAGATGAAGATTCAGGAGTAGTAACACAAAAAAGCGCATCCCACCCTCCCGACTCTGAATACTGGGTTCCTGACGAATGCTCGAAAAGCCTTACCGGATGTCGACTAAGATGGGGTAGTAGAAAGGGTAAAGCAGCCTTGGGGTCGTCATGTGCAATCGCAGAAATGGGACAGCTTCCTTTCGGGGGTTTTCCCGCCGCAAAAAAACTAGCTAGTCAACGATGACCTTAGAAGAACCAACAAAAATAAAAATTGAAAAACATGCCCTAAGGGAAAAACCGCATGAATGTTGCGGACTGTTGGTGGAAAATAAAAAAGAACTGAAAACTGTTGAATGCCGGAATGTTTCGGAAAAACCAACACAACATTTCTCCATAATGCCCTCCGACTACCTTAAAGCTTGCCGCCAAGGAAAGATTAAAGCCGTATATCATTCTCACGTTTCCTCCAACGACAAATTTTCCATCAACGATATGATGAATAGTCGTTCCCACAAAATAGATTATGTACTCTATAGTACAAAGAAGCACAGCTTTTCCTTTTTCGATCACACGAAAAACAAAACCTCTTTCTTGAACAAAGCTTTCAAAATAGGACAATCTGATTGTTATACAACTGTTAAGGAATATTACTCGAACCTTGGAATAACCCTTGCGGGGAATAACACCCTCGGAGACGATTGGTTCAACAAAAACCCCCACCTAATCCAAAACCTTTTCGACCTTAACAAAAACAATCCCGATCTCCCAATTATGGAGCTCTCCCCCAATTCCCCCCTTCGAGAACATGATGTGATTGTTTTTGAATTCGTTAAAGGGGAAGGACCAAACCATGTAGCCATCTACTTGGGCAACGGAACAATAATTCACCATCCCAGAAATAAATATGCATGCATCGAAACGTTAAACAAGACTCTGGAAAAAACCATGTACAAAATATACAGACATGAAAAATTTAACTAATATAAAAATTCACGGGATCCTTGCTGAGCAACTGGGTCAATCCGAATGGAAACTTGCCGCACGAAGCATCGGAGAAGCTGTCAAAGGAATTCAATGCAATAATAAAAAACTCTACAAGCAGCTGCTCGAAAACGACAAGAAAAACATAAAATACAGAGTCCTAATAAATGACAAAGATTTTGCCGTAGAGGAAGGGAAAGACCCCAACACTTTAGAAGGTTTCCGAAACTCGGAGCTTGTCATGAAAAGCGATACTATACAAACCATTGATATAGTTCCCGTTTTAGAAGGCTCTGATAAACTAATGTCAATCTTGACAATTATTATAGGTGTAGTTCTTATTGCCACTGGCATCGGCGCAGCTGGAGGGTTTGGAATGCTTATGGCAGGTCAAGGGGGCATGATGGCCACCGCCATGGTTTTGGGTGGTGTAGGCTTGGTAGCGGCCGGTATCACCAACTTGCTAACTCCGATGCCTAAATTTGGAGATTTTAGGGAGATAGAGCAGGGAGGTGCTCGATCTTACCTATTTAATGGCCCCCAAAACACCATAAGAGAAGGGGGCCCTGTTTTTGTAGGTTACGGAAGGCTTCTGGTTGGCAGCCATGTCATACAAGCGGCTTCTGATGCTGTTGACGTTGATGCAGAAGTAGCACCCAAGTATACGTGGGGAGGGGCTGATACGGAAGCTCTGAATTATTATATCGACGGAGCCGGGCTACTTTTGGAGAAAGCGGTCAAGGAATGGAATAATACTCCGGGAGATTAAAATATGGCTGAATACGAAGCGCGCACTCCAGTAACTGATGTAGCGGCGGTCCTAACAGGACCGCCGGGTTGGCCGGTAGCTAGGTCAGACAATACGGTTGTTTCGAGATCTTTTGCGGAAGTTGTCGATCTGATAGGTGAAGGCGTTATTGAAGGAATCACCAGCGGAGAGTACAAGTACGAAGGAGTAGAAAAAGCTGTAGGGTATGATAAAGTCAACTTCGAATCTTACACGGCAACGGGAGTACTGGGCGAAGCAGACACTACACCAGCAAAGCAACAAAGAAAAGACTTAGGTTTTCTTCGCTCAGTTTATTGGAATGAAGTGCCAGTAGTTGACAGTGACGGTTTTTATAACTTTGCTTCTGTAAATCTCCAATACGTAAACGGAAACCCCGCGGGTAACATCCCCGTACTCAGTTCGGACATGTCATCTTACGCAGGTCTTTCACCTGATGAAGAGCTTGACCTAACAATCAACCGCTCCATAGGGGAGAGACTCTACGGACCTGAAATTAAAGGGGGAGGAGACAGTCCAACAATAACAAAAAACGCAAGCTTAAAACACGGAACCCAAATAGACAAATATGCTAAAACCTATAGCATACTCAATAAAGAAGTAACAAAAATAGAAGTAAATATTAAAGTACCCGCCCTTTCCGAAATCTTACAATCCGGACAAAAAAAATACAAGAAAAAGCACGGCCCCGCGCGAGTCGGTTATGGAGATACTAAAGCTCGTACGATCAGATATAGCATTTATTACAGGCCCCTTTTCGACAAAAGGTTCTCCCAAACTTCAATAAAGGATGGGAACCAGACGACACCCACACAAGCCGTATGGAAATTGGGGGTATCCGAAACTATTACGGGTATGATAGCCAATGCCTACATAAGAAGAAGCACTATAGACCTTTCCTCCAAGCATTTTGAAGACGTGGATAATTTCGAAGGGTGGGAGATAAGAATAGTCAGGATAACTCCCGAGTCGCTAACCTCCTTTTTACGCAACTCTTCATATGTGGATTCTATTGTGGAAGTTTACGGCACACGACTACGTTACCCCTACTCTTCCATGATCTATTCGCAGTTTGATGCACGCTCCTTTACAAGATTACCCTCCCGAGCTTATGACGCCCACCTCACTAAAGTTCTAATCCCCAGTAATTACAACCCCGTTTTAAAAAAATACGGAGACAGCAGGTTGGGGGACGCAGTCCAAGACCCTGCGGGAGTTTGGACTCATCCAAGAACCAACACCAAAATTACCATTGCCGACAACATTGTAACTCAATGGGAAGAAATAGATACGCCAGCAACTCCTTTTTGGGACGGAGATTTCAAAAAAGAAAACGGTGATTACATTAGAGAATGGACCGATAATCCCGCGTGGTGCTTTTATGACATCTTAACTAACCCCCGCTATGGAGTGGGTGAGTTTATAAAAGAGACTGAGGTGGACCAATGGACCCTTTACGAAATAGCTCGATTCTGTGACATCCTTGTTCCAGATACTTACGGAGCTCTTGAACCCAACTTCACAATCAACCATATTATCCTTTCGCGCGAAGAGGCCTTTAAAGTGCTAAATGACCTCACGTCTGTGTTTCGGGGTATAGCGTATTACACCAACGGAAGCATCTTTGCAGTGCAGGACAAGTTCAAAGACCCAGTTTATCAGTTCAATAATTCCAATGTTGTAAATGGAAATTTTACTTACTCAAGCTCATCACAGAAGGCCCGTCATACGGTTGCTATAGTAAGATACAACGATAAAAGAAACCTCTTCCAGCCAACAATAGAATACCTCGAGGACGAAGAAGCGGTAAGAAGATACGGTATCAGAGAAATAGAGACAAGCGCCCTTGGATGTACAAGCAGAGGACAAGCCAGACGTTTTGCCAAGTGGATATTAGCTAGCGAATTTAATGAAACAGAGACGGTCAGTTTTTCCGTTGGCAATGATGGGGCTTACTTAATGCCCGGGGACGTCGTCCAGATATACGACAATTATCGAAGTCCATTAAAATATAGCGGTCGAACCAATGCGGTAAGACCTTTAATACTGGACGATAACGAGGGCCAACAAAATGTAGCAAAACCAAGCGATTGGGATAGCGACAGTTTCAATAGTGTTATACTGGATCAAGCTCTTAATTTCAACGAAAATAATCTTTATAAATTTTCAATACTCACTCCTACATATAACCTTTCATCCGGGGACGCTTCTGATATTCGCCGAAATCAAATACAAAACCTTTTGTTTAGTGGGGCGCACACAAACACCATAACAGGAGACTACAGATCCGACTTCATGGAAAGTGGAAGCGGCGTATGTACCCAGATATATTTCAACACCGGGGACTTCTTCCAAAAAGACGTCACCATAAATGCGGGAGGAACAGGCAATAAACTTAATTTCAATGACTATGTAATCACGGGATATACTAATACGGGAGTCAACGCAGAATCCCCAGAGGGACCTCCTCATTCTATAAGTTATTCTGGGGGATACTATTCGGGCGAAAACTTAATTTGGAGTATTGAACCAAACGATCCGGATGATCCCGAGTTCATCAGCGGAAATTATTCAAATTTTAAAATTATAAATATCAAAGAGGAGGATACAACCTACGGAATTTCCGCATTGGCTTATTCCACGGGAAAATATGACAACATCACTGCTGCCGGGGTCGTGGTTACTTCGGAAAGAGACAAACCACCGCTTTTCCCTTATGACCCAAACACAGCTTCCGCTACCCCGATCGACAGCGAAGGCGAATCGGCTTTGCTCTTGGCGAAACAAGGGGTGCCTTATCCGACCGACGCAGGCTATGATACCGTCGAAATCAGATTCCCCCAAGCAGGCTATAAGGTAATTGACAATAATGGGAATTGGCAAATTCAAAACCCCTTGGTTGATAAACTACAAGAAGATACAGAGCCTAAGAAAGATGTTTACAACATTAATTATACGTTAGGATTTTTTAAAGACTCTGAAATTAGCAGCGCATACGCAGATTACGGCCTCCCCGCTAGCCCCGATAGCGACAAGGTATACGTTATTGATTCGTCAAAATTTAAAAAATATCAAGAATTTTCAATAGACGTTTTACCTTATACGGATATAGAACACGAAGGGCAACAGGACAGCCTGCTTGACGACACAATGTTTAGCGAGTATTTAATTACCGATGCTCCATATATGATCGCTACTGATTATTGGGTTTCTCTTTTTGCCACTTCTGTAACCAACCAAGTTTCCCGTGGATTGGCGATTAAGATAGAAATAACCGCAACAAGTAAAACAAGCTCCACAATTAAAATTCTGGAATTATCAAATTTGACCACGGAAGGAATCTCGGTAACCTCAGATACACCTGTTCATAACATACTTGACCCGAGCCCTGTTTTTACATGGATAACTACGGCCAAAGGAATTTCGAACCTCGAAGGCCAAGCCCCAATAACTGTAGATGGACAACTCCAATCTTATGATGCAGATGGAATACCCAAATTTGACATAGAATTCAACCAAGACGTTGTAGAATATAGGCTCACGGCAAGAAGCACTGAACGGCCTGAAAAAGATGGCGAAAGTATTAATTCTCCCGGTAGTTATATTTATTTCGAAGCGACAGGATACGCCCCTCAAAACACGACCCCTAGTTTTCTTGTAAATTCCGAAATTCTGAATCCAAACACAATTGAAGATCTTCGGACCGACGCTCACGTAACAGGATGGAAAGACGGAGTAGAGGTAGAAGGCTGGGAGGACAAAAGTGCCGAGTACAAAGGAGATCCAAAGAATGCCGACTGGCTATCTGTCAGCGGAAGTGGTATTAACATAAGAAACAAAACCGAGGATTTCCCACTAAGAGAATTCGATTTCGTTGTCGAAATGCATGATGGAGAAGGCAACACGAGCGCCGGCAACAAAATTTATGACAATACCATTAAAGGTGAAACCGACAAAGAGACTTTCGACAAGTATGATTTCGCAGCGAATAGTCCGCCTACCTACGATATCTTAGGGGTGAAAATACCCGCCCCCAGCGGAATTCTTTTTTGCCAACGAGAAGAAGCAAACAACGAATTTATAGACGGAGTAACTGCCGCCACAAACAGTCTTCCATACCTCGCTACAGCGGCTATTTATCCCGATGGAAACTTGAAAGTACGAATTATTCAGGCCGAAGGCCTGAATGCGGAGCCCACACTTTCTCAAGACCAGTTAGACAGCTTTTTTTCAAACGCTGCCGGGGTTGTTTATTACTTCACCACCGGGGACAACACGCTTATAACATCCAGTAACGGAACGACGAGGCTGAATATGGCACCCCAATTTGATTTGCACTTCACTCAGACCACCACGTCATCTGACGATAACAAAAAGGCTTTTCAAACAATGACAGACACCACTGAGGGTAAAGCTTTTGGTGGAATTATGACCTTAAACGAAGATTACAGAGGTAACGTCTTTCGTAGGATCTTTCCGTTTCCGGAGGATCAAGATCCTTTAGACCTTATTATGCCTATCCCATATCTCGGCACCTCACAAGTTGCTAACATACAGATATCCATGGGAATGTACGACGATCTGCATGAACAAATATATTTTAACGAGGAGGGTAAAGCCAGAACATATAACCAAGGCGAAGACGAAACCCCCCTCCTTTTCAGAAGCCATACCCTTAATTTTTCCAGATCTATCAACGAGGGTATTCCGTACACGACAGATGACGATACGGCCGCATCGATAATAAATTCAAAAGGAGAGTACAGGGAAGGCTATTCGAGTTCTGAAAGCATGCCACTGGCTGAAGTAGGATTAACCAGCACCTCAGAAAAAGCTAAAGCCTTCACTGCATGGGGCCAAGTTGTATGTGACCCACGCAAATTTGGCCTGTTTGAAGCGAGCGCAGCAAGACAGCTAAGCATGACAACATATAAGGACGCTTTTGCTACCTCTCAACAAGCACCAGTCGGAAAAACAAAGTATGAACTCACAAACAAGACTACAGGATCGAATCCTTGGGATTGGAGTTCTACAACTCAAACGTCCAAAAACACTTTTGACATGGTCATAGAGGGAAACAAGGCTTGGGGCTGGGATAAGACTTTCTCTTTAATGCAAATATTCTATGATTATTGGGGAATAATATATAAACCCGATTGGTCTCCGGGCGTTAGGGCTCAAGAAAATATCACTTACCCCGCAGGTTTCCGCTGGGGAGTAGATTCTAGTCTTGCATATAGACGAGCCGCTTTTGCTTGGGATTGGATAGACCCGTATCGAGATGACTGTGGGAACATAGGGATACGGGCTGCAACGTCAGGTAGCGGGGCGTATATGCAATATTGGCAAGGTGCTGCCTCTTTCTCCGGCAATATGGTCAAAGATCCACACTTAACTAACACGTACTGGTACAGGAACATGTGGGAACCCAGAATGTGGGAGTTTGACTTTGAAAAGGATGGCAAGTCTATTATAGATTTGACTCAGTTCGAAGATAATGAGCTAAGGAATGGTAAAATAGACATGATGCAGACGGGAGACTGGAATTATGTTATGAAAATGATCAGATGTACGCCACCTCTTAAATACACGTTACCCCGAGACTCAATGTTTGTCATGCAGGAAAATACCGATATCCTATTTCATATGGAAGTTTGGCCACAACCCATACGAAAAAATGAAACTGAATCAGGTAGAGAAGACAACACTATCGTTGGGTGGGAAATCGCAGCTCGCTTTTCCGCAACTATCACCAGTCCCACAGGGGGCCATCGCGACACTGTAGTCTTTCCTTTGGGCACCCCTCATTCTTCATTAGACTATACCAGCATTCCAGCTGATGATGACTTTTTTGAAGTTTTCCCACGACTCAAAGAAGGCATCCCTAGCGATGACGACTTTCCTAGCGATGAGGAAGGTGTTTGGATACGAACAGAATTAAGGAGGCGGTTAAGACGAATGAATTTTGACTATCATTTCAATGAAAACGGCCATATAATTCTTAAAGAACACCCCTTAAGTGGAGACTCAGAACACATTTTAAGTGCGAAAGAAAACGTGAATGCCACAATACTCATGACGAACACCATGGGAAGATTCGCCGGAGGTGGGCGAGAGACAAAGTTTCAACAAATGTGGGCTTTAAATAAACCGGTTACGGGAACCAATCATTTTTACGAGGGCACTAACCCTACTGATAAACTGGATTATTGGAATTGGACTAAAAGCAACTTCGGAAAGTCTGCGAATAATGGGTTGAGTTGGGGTATGAGCATCGGACAGGCTAAAGAGAAAGTAAAGGGGGAGGGGGGCCACACGGCAGAACCTCGTCTCGGCTTTAAGCAGGATGATGGAGTGAAACCTCGATTAGGAACTAAAAGCACTTACCGACTTGATGAGTGGGTTATGTCTTGTAAATCCGAGTATGTCACCCGCGGTAATTCCGATCGCGAAGCTTGGGGAAATATGAAGGATCGACCATCATTTACTTTTGGCGCAGAGGCTGCGGCACGTGAAAACTGGCCTTTGGAATGGATGGAGGGAGACGGTGCCGGATTGAGTGATCCAATGTTTCTTTTCGATTGGGGTATTATAAAAACAAAATAGTCAAAAAATATAAATGAAATCCGAAACCTTCGAAGCCTCAATACAGAGGGGATCCAACCAACTTTATGTTAGATCCGATAAAACAGTAGCTATCAAAAATGGAGCTTTTGTAAAACTGGGAACAAATGATATTTTTTACAGAGCGGAAAGTTCTGAAAAAATAAACTTGAAAAAAAAATTTACACGAAACGAAAATGTTCTCACCGTAAAAGGCGACTACAACTACAAACTCTCTCCGCACGATAAATGTAAGATAACCTTTGACGAATATGAAGCCGTAGAAATTTCCCATATAGGGGAATCTTCTTCCACCTTCAAGATCGGGCAAAAAATATATGTGTTAGGAGGAACAACTTCCAGCTCAAGCGGAAATCTAACGGGCGAATACACCATAATGGAAGTAGCAAAAATCACCCCAAATGGAGAAATCACACAAGCCAAAATAATCAAGCCGGGCCTTTATATAACCCCCCCAAAAAACCCCACCCAAGTAACCGACGAGGATGGAAAAAGAATCGAGATGAACATAGAGTTTGACGGAGCGTCTACCATTTCAATTCTGGAACGGGATTTCGAAGGTGTAAATGGCACAGCAGCCGAAACTAAACTAAAAACCGCTTATCCCCTTCCTGCGGGAGTAGAAAAGGGAGAACTCACAGTCTCCAAACAAGTCATTCTTCTCGACAAGGAATATTCCCACGAATCTTTCAGCAACCAGCTTTGTCAAATAACGTTCGACTACTCTCCCGTTAGCGGAATCCCCCTGCTTCCCCCCAACACTATAGATCCCCAAACGACGTATAACGAAGGCATAAGAATAATAGACCAAAAGCTTCTAGATCTGGAAAAAAGAATCACCAGAATAGAAAATATGAACTACTAAATCAACCTGCCCCCACTGGTGTTTCTGTTAATATAAAAGACCGCCGGGTCTTTGCTGCTTTACAAGCTCCTGAAGAACAACCCCCTGCAATACTTCTCCAAGTTCCTTGTTTTTCTGAACATCCTCTTGCTCGCTTTCTTTTGAGCTTCCCTTGTCATCCGAAGATTCTGCGCTAGCTTCAGCCTTCCCATTCTTGTCTATGTTAATGTTCAGCCTTACGTTATTAGTTGTATTACCCCCTATAAGCGTACTTCCTCCTCCACCTCCGCCCCCGACGGGACCTCCGCCCCCGACGGGACCTCCGCCCCCGACGGGACCTCCGTTGGCATAACTCGGAACGTTACCCCTGTTTAATTCGTGCATGAAGTTGGTACCGTACGTCCGAACAGTTTCGGGGCTCATTATATATTCTCCGCCCATCACCATTGCGGGAGTGCCGCTTGCGCTGCCTCCGTTTGCGTAATGACGCATGTAACCTCCAAGAGCCGGACCCGGGGTTGGAGGTAGACCGTATCTGGGGCCCCGACCAGCATACGGGTTTGGCATTGAGCCACTAAGGTTTAATTCGTTCCCCGGCGCTAAATTGGCACTACTTAACCCACGAGGAACGGACGTTTGAGGTGTGGCAAGTGTGTCCATTCCGGCTCCTATACCTTCCATTGGAGCTTTGGGAAGTTGCCCCTGCATCCACTTCGCCCCACCAATCAGCATAGCAGCATTCATGTAAGCACCAATTAACCTTTGCTTCTTTTGTTTTTTAACAGCATCAATTTGATCTTTACGGCTTTGAGTTTCTGTGGCTAGGTAATCTTGATATTTAGCCATGGTTTGCTCTTTACTAAACATCCTCCCTGTTTGCGGGTCGCCCTCACCCAAGCGTCCCAGTAATGAAAGTCTCTGACTGACCTCAAAACGTCCCTCGGTTGGTCTCGCCCTCTCGCTAACAAGTTGTCCTGTCTCAGGGTCACGACGATAATAAACAAATCCCTTTCCAAGAGAAACGGACGCTCTTCCACCGCCCCCCGCTATTGAATCTACTTGTCCTGCATCTGGATCAGCCCCGCCGAAGAAGCCGTATTTCCCACGACCATGTCCGTAGTCTTGAGAAGGAAGAGGTTTAGCTGGCTTATCAGCAGTAGCCGAAGCTATAACGCCCGATAAAGCACTAGCGCCAGCAGCGACTAGCCCCATCTGACCCATGCTGGGGCCTCCTTCGGCATAACCATTTATGGTATTCAGGTTTCCATAACCAATTTTTTGTGCTGAAGATTTTTTAATTACAAATTCCCCACCCTGCATCATCGTAGGCACGTCATCTTTGTAGCCTGAACCCCCCCTCACAACTCCTCCTCCCGCATAACCGGGAACAAGACCCCCTTGAGAACCTTGCCACCCCATCTTACTAAACATCATGTTGGTAAACATTTGTGAGGACATACTTGATATAGAATTAAGAATACTTTGAGCCATGTTAGCAAAGGCTCCTTGAACACTATTCGCGCCGCTGGATATAGATTGAAATGCATCGGCGAAAGATGACTTCATGTTTTGGGCTACGCTTCTTGTTCCCGCCTCCCAATCTTCCAGCATATCTACCGGCTCGTAACCCATTTCATTTACAAACCCAGCTTTAAAAGCTCTTCCGAAATCACCTTTCCGAACGCCCCTTGCGGCTACATCTCCCGCGAGAGAAGCGGAGTAAGCAGAAGCGTAACCGCGAGCCCCAATTTGTCCTCGTTCTTTTAATATCTTAGCCTCTTCAAGTTCCTTTAATTTTATCGCGGCATTTATTAATCGGTTTTCCTGTCTCCTACTGGTGTTTAATTCTATTTGAAGTTTAATTGTTTTAAGTTGAATGTCATAGGCTTCCTTAGCGGCTTCAACGTCTTTTCCTTTTTGGTCTGTGGCCCCTTTAGTAGCCCTATCCAAATCATTCAAATGACCCTGCAAAGAATCTATAACACCCTGAAGTTTTTTATCATCGGCTAACTCTTCTGGATCTAAAGCCC
>Ga0208010_1000352_pt1 | contig 16364 bp, 10 predicted proteins | sample 2_EtaG_FD_184074 | JGI IMG/M metagenome (GOLD analysis project Ga0208010, IMG submission 184074) | Marine viral communities from the Subarctic Pacific Ocean - 2_ETSP_OMZ_AT15125 metaG (SPAdes) (version 2) | ecosystem: Environmental > Aquatic > Marine > Oceanic | place: Pacific Ocean | collected... | reverse complement strand
CGTCTGCTCTTAGTGCACCAGCTAACGGCACGCCGTCTACGGTGCGTGCTCCCTCCGCAACAACGGCATCAGGGTCCAACACCTGCTGGCCTTCAACCTTCTTGAACTTAGCGCCAGGCCGCGTTGTCTGCGTAGCTATGTCTTCGTAGATATCACCGAGCCTAAGAATCCTGGTAGTCGCGCCATGCACAGCCTCGTGAGTAAAAACTTCTTCGAAGTATCTGGTGGACGGCTGTCCTTGTTTGCCGAGGTAGGCCATGTTTATTTCGATGGTGCCACCCATGACCTCCAGCTCCTTCGCTACTCCAGAAGGGCCGTGGGCAGTTATGGGTGTCGGTACAGTGACATCCATGCGTTTAGCTATCCACCGACCACCGTAATTGCTATTAGGTGCCCACGAGAGGACTACGTCTACACCCCTTAGCTGTGGGCGTATCCACTCAAGTACGGCGGCGGTCCCACTTGACGTGCCGTAGCCTGGCTTGAGCATCCCTTCAATAACTTTGTCTGCCCGCAACGGGACAGTACCCTGCATCATTACATCTCTTAAGTAGTGGGGCAACTCTCTACCCTGGTACTTAGGAAGCCAGCCCAGCCCTTGGGCGTCTGCCGGACTGTGGCCTATGAGCATCTTACCTTCTGCATCTACGCTATGGTGCCAGAATCCCATGTCGTCTGCCCAGTCCCAGGCATCCACCTTTTTATTCCATGTATCTAGCCCTGACTCCTTAAGTATCTTTAACTGCTTCTTCTTGAATGCCTTTTCCGCTGACCGAAGATTATCGAGAAGCTCAGTGTACTGGCCCTTAAACCTGTGGAACGCCTTAGCCTGCTGGATGGTTCTGGGCGCACGGCGCGGTCTGGCCCAGTTTGTGAATGAGGACATAAACTCAACAACTTCGTCGATAGAGTCAGGATGGGCGCGGGGGTTGAATATATCGCTGGTGTACACCGTCCCTGTATTGTCGCGAAGAGCGATGAGATCAATACCATGCTCTAACGTCTCACGTATCTCCCGCATCACCTCGCCAGGCACTCCCTCGTTAACTCCACGGAAAACCTTCTCCATCCACTCAGCTTGTGCCTTTTCCTTATTGAATAGGTGCGCATGCGTGGCTGCCATCATCTTCTTCTGATGCGGTGGCAACTCTTCAAAAGCAACCTTCGCGATAGGGTCCGCGTGAATGACGGGATCAATCGCATCACGTAACACGGGCTTCTCAAACGCACCAGTTAGAGTTTCACCGGCAAAGCGTGGATCCTTAGACACCTTCTCTGGAACAAGGCCACGCTTACTGATCGGCGCGTCACCAGCTTCAAGTCCAAGCTGCGCAGCCCGCTTGTTTACCTGAGCCTTAAGTGCCCTGGCTGGCTTGGCGAACTCTTCAACGCCTGGGTATCTTAGTGCCTTATCTTCTGCCTTAAGCCACCTCTCCCTTAGTGCATGGAATCCTGTAACTGCGCGAGACCCATCTTGCGCAATCTCGCTGTTCTTCATAAACTTGTTAAGCTTTGCTATCTTCCTCTGAATCTCGGGGCCGGTGCCGTGCTTGGCGATGAGTGCTTCTTTCTTTGCAATCACACGTTTAAGGTTTGCGTCTGCGTTGTTCCACATGACGGGATTCTTCTTCCCGTTAATCTTATTACGCGCACGATCAGCAGCCCTAATCTCTTTGAATACATCCTCTAGTTCTCTAGCCTTTGAAACGTAGGCGTCCCGTGTAACAACGTTACGGGAATGGTGTAGCTCTGCGAACTTCCTAGCTTCAACCGCCTTGCCGCGTTCAACGCCTAAAGACTCCAGCCTAGAAGAAAGATTAGTTTCAATTATGCTAGGCCGTGTGCCAGTCACGACTGGCATCTGAACTTCTACCAGTTGTTCGCCAGTGTACGCCTTGTAGCGTTTAAGGAGATTGTCGAGCTTGGTACCCTTTACCACCCCGCCGGTTGCAGTTCCGCCTATCCGCTGTATGCCAAGAAACACGTCTAACTGGTCTGCTTCCCGCGCACTAAGTGACTGTATAGTTTTCTTATTGAACATCGTTCCAAGAAGCTCCTGCACCTGATTCGGGTGCAGATCAAAAGCAGCAACGTGGTCCTTGATCATCTTTGTGATCTCAGGGTGCGGGGCAACTAGATCCGATGCGTCTCCCATCCGTCGCCTGAACGCCTTTGCCCTAACCATAACATGATCAGCTAATCCGGGGACCATCTTGACCGATGAGGGCTTGCCAAGCTCTTCTAGTAATTTAGTTAATGCTGCCGGGGATGAGCCTGGTGCTCGCCGCGCCCAGTTCTTTGCTCTTGGAGACTTAGGGTTAAACGTGTGCAGAAGTTCTGGGAGTATTTCGGAAAGCGGCCCGATATCTTTTCGTAATCTTCTGTCAAACGTTGTCAGGATCTTCTTGTGCAGTGAAAGGGGGATGTCTTCCCACCTTCTAAACCCAAGTTCAGCGAGCACCTCTATCGCGGCAGGGTTCGTTTCCCTCGAAACAACACTAGTTGCCGCATCGAGGTAATCGTTTATGTCCAGTGTTTTACTTACCTTGTCACGGGTAAATGTAATCTTCGGGTTGATCCTACCGTTAAAGTTACTGAGGGTATCTGTTACAGTTTGCCCACCTTTTAGGCCACCGACAAATTCTGATACACCCGGTCTTGTCTTTTGGTCGCTCGTTATCCATCGCAGCATCTTAAGGTTCTGGTCGCTAGCCCAAGCCTGCCCTGATCTTTTACCAGCCTCTGTGCCGAGTCCCTTATCTACTGTAGTGACGAACCCCCACTTTCTAAGATTGAGTTCTTCTCGTACCCAGAATTGACTTAAGTCAGATACCTCGTAAGCAGTAGACCTACGATCAACCATCATCTTCTTGATGCCCTTCGGCACCCCGGACTTCGCTGCTTCAAGGACCCTGGCACCGTACCCTCTAGTTGTTTGAATCTCTAGTAGCCACTTTCTCTGTGCGAGCATCTCAAGAGACATGCGCTTACGTCTGAACATGATCTCAGCTATATCAGTAAGGATGGCGTCATCACCCCAGATCATGCGCATATCATCTATAGACGCAATACGCCTATGTAACGAGAACGGGTTAATCTTCTCAGCCCACTCAGCGGTCAGGCTATGGCTACGCTTATTCAAAACCTCCCTATAGTTGTTGATCTTCGCCACGTTACCATTGAACAAGTGCGTGACGTACCCCTGCAAGGTGTTGTTCAGAATGTTATACTTCTGTTCTTCGTCAGCGATGTCCTTGAATACTTTCTTTGCGTAGTTTGCGGCCTCTACTAGTTTGGGGTCGTACCGTCTAGCGTTAACTGGTGCGATATTTCTACCGGCAACCCCCTTACCTTCCATCTCAAGTATCTCTGTGATGGCAGTTCGCTCTCCCGTGTTAAACGGTTCGAAGAACTTTTTGATGCCACGCTCCCACTCCTTAACCGACTGCTTGGATGAGTCTCTGATTACATTGTACGCCATCTTTGACGTGGCATCCATGCCGGATATCTTTACCCAGTTCCAGTTAGGAGAATACTCTGACCTGGCAAACTTACTCCACGCGCTGCCAACACCCAGTGCTTGAAAGGGTACGCCAAGTTCTTTACGCCAGAACGGTGCAGTCTCTTGGAACATAGCAGTAATGGGCGGCGGCTTCATTAAGTCTAAAGGCTTAGCTGCAAAGTCACCAACGTATTCCTTCAGTAACCTCTGTGCGCCCTCTTTGTTTCCTCGCATGAGTCTTGCTATGCGGTTTGTATCCTCCTTCCACACTGCCGTGGCTATCTCATCGTAACGTTCTATCATCATGCGCGGTACGCGCTCTTCAATGATTTCCCGCATTAACTGGCTTTTCCAAGGACTCTGGCCAGCGGTCTGCCTAGCAGCCTCTTCTGCAAGTTCTTCCGTCGCTTCACGCTCGGCAAGAGCGAGTGTGCGCCTGTGTATCCTTTCTGACCAGCCGGTTGTCTTCATATCGATGCCCTCTGCGGACATCATCCTCTCAACTAGGTCGTCTGGGGCCATCCTGGTAAACGGGACCTTCTTGCCGGCTGCACGTAATGGCTGTGCCATCGCACCCTTGGCACCCGCTCTCGCAAACTTCTGTGCCGAGTGCTTACTGATTCCGCTAATTCGCAGCACCTTACCAACCAGGCCGATACCTGTATACGTAAGTGGGTCTGCAAAGATATCCGCTGCGAGCACCCCCCACGCAGCAGCGTCGGGCCCTCTACCGCCAAATCCATCACCACCTAGCAGGTTGTACTCTACATCAAAGACATCACCGTACATGGTCCTGTTCTGGTAGTACTGCTTAAAGTCGCTACCGGCGATAGCAAATGGTGACCACCTTGTGTAGTTGTACCACGGCAGCGTCTCATCCTTACCTATCTCGCCAGCACCACGGGCACGCCTGGTCTCTCTTTCGTAAGCCTCCATCTTGGATTTTGAAAACGCGGCTGAAGCGTACATCCCAGGACTAAGTAAGTCAAGGATAGGCATAAGGATATTGTGATCGGTACCGTGCGCCTTTAGGCCCATGATCTTCTCAACGATGTTCCTCGGGTCCTCTGGTTGATCCATCATCTCCAGAGCAGTGTCGCGTGAGATGTCGCCGTTTAGCGCAGCCATCCTAATTATTTCGTGCTGCTTAGCCCTACGCCTATCTGTATACTCGTCACCAGTTCTGTACATGCCGGCGAGGTCATGTCCTAGATGTGACGACACGCCCGTAAGAACTCCCCCGCCATCCTCGTCCCACATTGGTACGCCGGGGGATGACCGGTAGTAATTTCCTTGTTCGTCGTAAGGCATTATTCCTGTCCTTCAGGCTTCGCAAAGGGATCCCTGCGTCGGAGCAAGTCCAGGTTGTCCTGGGTGAGCACAAAGCCCTTCTCCTCGAAACCAATCATTTGTGGCAGTGTCTCTGGCTTATGCCTTGCACGTAGGTCGAACCCTCCACCACCAATAACCGCGTCCCACTGATCGATAAGCTGGTCCTCGTAATCGTAGTCTTGGCTAAGCTGAGTTCGCGTCGGTTGAGCCTCTAGAGCCTGCTTCATTAAGTCTGCTGGCGAGAGGCCACGCCCTCCTAAAGACTCCGTTGACCTGGCTGTACCGGCAGTCCAATCAGCGATACTTTCACCAGATGGGAGCATGGCTGTCTTTTGATTGCGAGCGTACTGCATCGCGACAGACGCCGCATTCTGCATCTGCCCGTCCTGATTACCCATAGCGTAGTCTAGGTGTTGTGACAATTTTTGAAAAGCCGCAGCCTCCTTCACTGTGACCTCTTGATTGTGTGGCCTGTCTTGGTATACTTTCCACTGGTCAGTCCAATCGTCCATAACTAACCTCGCGTACGACGCCCTCTGGCTATCCATACCCATCAGTGCTACGCCGAATTGTCTAGCAAGAGCAGACTCGTCTATCCTCTCAAGGGTCGCAAGCCGAACGTCAAGATCCCTAAATTGTTTAATCTTCTGCTGTCCAGCCATGCTTTTCGTGTCTGCGTAAACGGCCTCCATCTCGTCCTTTGTAACTAGGACCTCACCCCCTGCGGAGCGGCCAAATTGCGTGTGCATATACGGTACTTCGAATTTAGGAAAGCTCCCACCAGCAGTTTCAACAAGCCCGTACGGAGTTTGGTAACCTTTGCTAGTTTGAGTCGCACCTTCCCACGGACCACCCGCAAACTGTCCTCTCTTAGCTAGGGCCATATTCTGAGCCCTTGTATACACGCGCGTACTGAATCCAGACTTATCAGCAATAATGGCAGCAGCCCGTTTCCTAAGGTCAGGCGTAATCGCGCCTCCACCGGGGCCAGCCAACTGTACTGCTAACCAGTCTGTCTGCTGTGCAATCGCAGTATCGCGACGTTGCTGACTAAGTCCAACCCCAGCAGTTAATCTTTCAAACTCAGCTACGTCCTCTGGAGACGCACCAGCGCGCAACGGCGTTACCTGCGTAACTGTGGGCAGCGGAGGAAGCGTATTAACATACTCGTTAATAGCGTTATCCTGCTGCGCTGCCTGAGTTTTCAGGTAGTTAAACTGTCTACGGCCCTCAGCTACTCTAGCCATGCCAGGTTGGATGGAAATTCTAGCGCGTCTCTCAGCAGAGACATACCCTTCACGGGTAAGCTTAGCGTTGAGTTCATTACGGGCGTGCTCTAGTTCTGCGCGCTGTGTTCTGTCTAGGTTAGCCTCGCTAATCTGCGTGTCAAGCTGATGCAGGGCCATGGCCATCTTGTCGCTATGCTGTGCCTGGTCCTGTCTTAAAGAGTCACGCTTAACCTTAAGTTGGGCAAAGTCCTTTGTGCCGGCAGCAACGCCAGAGAGCGCATTCGTCAACATACCAAAGGGCTGCGGTCCTGCTATGTATGGCATTACAGTGCTCCTCTCATGCCGATAGATGAGACCTGCTCATCCTGGTCAATTAACCAATTAATTTGGTTGATGTACGAACTTAGTTCGTCGTAACTTAGCGGCAGTCCGGGGGAGGACGGAGGTACAGGCTGCTGCTCCTCTTGCTGTGGACCTGGGCCCAGGAACCGGGCTGGGATGCCCCCTGTGCCCCCTCTAGCGCCTCCAAGCGAGCCGGGCTGGGCTCCTCCAGTCTGGGGCCGGGCCGGGGGTCCTGCTGCGATTCTGCTAGTACCACCAGCAACGCCACCTTCCTCGTAACCCTTAATCTTCTTATCACCAGCAACGCCACCTTCCTTATAAGGCTCTGCCCCAAGTGCTCCAGCAAGCTCTTGTGTCTGCTTAGCGTTAAGTACTAACTCTGGACCCTCTTCTCCTAACAGTGCAATCTCTGGCCCTTGTGTGCCAGCCATGCCGCCGGCTGCGTAGAATGTGGGGCCACCCAGTGCCTTTGCCCTCTGTTCAGGGGTTAACTTCCACAACGCAGGTGGTGGCCGAAACGCAGGTGGTTGCGGAGTCTCTACGGGCTGTGCGCCTGCTGCAAACGGGTCTTCAACGTACCCGCTTTCTCCAGGCCCAGGAAGATCAATCTGCCTCCGTCTTCCGCCCGAAAGGAGCGACTGCTGTACATGGTGCTGCGTCTGTTCTTCTTCAAGCGGTGCCAGGGCTCTCTCAAGGTGTACCGATTCTCCGCTAAACGGCGTTTCTTGGCCCGTACCACCTAATTTTGCTTGGCCCGTACCACCTAGTTTTGCTTGGCCCGTACCAAACGCTCGCTTAGCTGGGTCGTACCCTTCCAGCATCTGTCCGGTTAACGGGTCAACGCCAGCACCGCGTAAGTTTGAACCCATTTGACCAATAGCGCCGATAGCGCCGCCGATGGTTGCCGCAGCAGATGGTGGCGGTTGTCCGGCAATCTGACTTACCTCAAACTGGTACGCGTCTTGTGCAGAGTTAAGCCCCATCGCAGCTTTTTGAACTCCTGTCTGAAGCATAGCGTTCGCGCCAGCCATCGCTTCTTGCATAACTGCTGGGGATGCCGCAGCGGAAGCCTCGGTTACTCTCTGTCTTACATCGGCAGCAGCATCAACCTGCTCAGATGGAGTAAGCCCAGCCTGTGCCGCTTGCTGCTTAACTTCCATCTCCGCCTGGTCAGCCTTGCGAGTGTCCATGGCCTGCTTAGACGCTGCAACCTGACGCACAGCCTCTCTTGCGCCAGACTCTACTTGTGCGATTGATTGATCGTACTGCCTCTGTGCTTCTTCAAACTGTGCAGTGGCTTGATCAATTGCCTCCTGCCGCCTCTCCTGCTCCTCTGCGTCTAAGTAGGTCCCAAGAATCCCACCGACTAGTCCCGCGCCAGCGCCAACCGCTGATCCAATACCGGGTGCCACCGAAGTCCCTGCTGCTGCGCCGCCTAGAGCACCCTGAAACGCGCCTAAACCGTATAAATTGTTCCTAGTAGCCATCGTTACTCCGGGTCCTCATTGGGATTAAATGTTGAGGCTTCAGATTGAAGAGAAGTTAAGGTCTGTCCGTAGAAGAACTCGACGCTAAGCGACGAAGACTCAATTAAATTAGTTACTAGCGCATCGCCGCCAGGGTAGAAGTAACTTTCCTGGGAGGACTGGGTGCCTGGCGGGCCAGTGACGCCAGTGAACTTAGTTGTAAACCAACTCCAATCCCAGGCTGGGTTTGCGTCTCCATCTGGAGATGACACCGGATGTCCCGGTGGGTCCTTTGTTATCGCGTTATCACTTATTTCGTGATAGTTGTTGGCAAAGATAAAGTCCGAGCCGTCCTGTGCGACGTGCCCAAACGTCATCGCCGGCCTAAACTTAAGCGAGAAGTTGTAGCGCCTGCGTCCCTTAAGTTCCACAACGCCAATAACTTTGTAACTGCCCCGCTGCCTGACTCTATACGTCAAATCAGTAAGCTTCTTCCATGAGCGCGATTTTGCCACACCGTCTGGGCGCGTAACCAAGAATTCTCCTGTTGGGTTTGTTCCGATCCATGGGTTAAACCCGTGCCCACTTTGTGTGGAAACGTTGCCGAAATCGTTACCGTTAAAGAACTCATCTTCCCAAACAATAGGGTTGGTGTCAACAAACAGGCCCAACCTTAGCATGGCTGAATGCTCCATGCCCTCCTGCATTACTCCATCTGGGAACTTCCATGTTCCGTACTGCCGAAAAGCATCAAGATCGTCGGTTCCGTCTCCATCCATATCGTAGTCTTCAAACTGCCCTATGGCTCCCGTGTTCGTTCCGTGAACACGCATAGCAGGCGTAAAGAAATAGTTACCTTTAACTTGTGCTGTAATAACTGCCACGCATGGCTCATCAACGTACACACCGCCAGCAGCATCAGGTACAGTTAACCACCTAGACCAGCATTCATCTTTAGGGAACCTGCCGAGTGGTGATTTTGTTGGTGGCCAGCTAGAGACGGAGCCCCAGCTTTTAGATGAGTAGTACGAGACTGGATCCGCGAAACCCTGCTCTTGGAAATCATAAAACAAGGAACCGCCAGGGTACCCTAATAACTCAAACGGGTGCTCAAGTGGTTCGTCGTAATCCATACTATTCTTTCGGTGGTCTGCCGCACTTATTCCATCAGATTGCGATGCTAACTTTTCTAAAGACAGCCCTGACTGGTCTAAGTATGTATGCGACTTTGTACCTGCAATCCAATTATTCTCAAAAGTTCCAGACTTTGCCGTTGGCCGCGAAGATGTGTACTGTTTAGACCCGCTGTTGAAACCTACCAACTTCCCGCTTGTATACCGGCGAACCTTGTATTTATCGAAGACGCCCGAAAAATCGTTCGTTGTTACGCCCTCTTTTAGAAACTGCTCTAGCTCCTCAAAGTTCCCATCGACTATAGTTGCATCCAATAGGCCAGTTACAGAATTTAAAGTAATCGGCATTAGTTATCCCTAGCGACTAGTGACAGGTACAGCCTGTCGTACTTTGAGCAAACGCTTCTCTTCCTTCCGTCACCGTGGGTTACGGGAGCGTTGTTATCTAGAGACAAGTCGTGCTTGATCATCATGCCGTACGCCTCGATGTCTTTTAAAGCGTTACCGCCGATCCCGCCTTTACCTAAAGTTAACGTACAGACTACTGGTCCGCCGTATGCCACAGTGCCCTGTCTATCGTATTCTCCAGTTCCGGTTCCGGTGTACCCACTTGGTGCAAATTGCAGAAACGGGTGGTGTAAGTGACTCGTTGGCGTGGGAGTATAAGGGGCCTGCCAGCCATCAGTGTAGAAGCCCACGCTAAGTCCAGCCGCCCTCCTATGCTCTAAAAGTGGCGTCCAAACACCACCGACACGTATCGCTGGCGCAACCTCACTTGCTTCAGAAATCGAATACGGGAAGTACCACAGTGTAAACTCAACTAGTTCGGTTGCTGGCGCGTCCTCGTCTGCTGAGTACTCTACCTGTAAGGAGTTTAAAGCGTCGGTGGCCGAGTCTCTGTATAGTTCCCAACTCCCACTTCGACCTCGCGTTTCCAATGATGCGTGCGCGCTCCAAATCTGGTTACCACAGTCCTTAAAAAGAAGGATTGTCGGCGCCCGCTTTAAGTGTCTAAACCTAATCGACTCATCAGCAACGTTATCAGCGACTAACTTCGTTGTGTTGATGTACTCCGTAAAGTCGTCTACAATGGAGTTGTAGTCGTCAGCTTGGGGCGTTGCGCCGAATTTCTGTGTAAAAGTAAAACGTGCCACTACCTGTTCCTTCTGTGTAGTGTCAGCCTAGACGAAACAATATTAAACGCAGACCCAGGTTGGCAGAAAAGGAGTATACCAACGTTGCCGGTTGACCTTCCGAGGACAGCCGAGCCGGAGCCTGATAGGTGAACATTGACACTTTGCTGGACCGGCTCGCCTGATATCGTGCCAGCCTGTGGCGTGATTATATCTTTATCCTCGTCGGGTGGGCTGCCTGTTTTTGTTTTACGTAAAGTGCCGTACTTTCCGTATGAATCGTAGTTATCTTGCAAAACCTCTGTCGGTGCCCGATCGGAAAACGGCCCGCCCATCCACTCTTTTCCGCGTGACACGCACTCAGTAACATCAGAGTTGTTGTACCAGCCCAGCTCCGCTTTAAAGTCTTGCGCTGACCCAATAAAAGTATTTCCTACAAACGGAACCCCACCAACAAATCTACATTCCCCTGTGGCAGTAGTAAGCCCTAAAGACCAGTTGACCCAGTAGTTGCCAGAAATGTCTAACGATACGATCTTCTTTGATGCGGCCACGAGCGTCCCAGCCTCGTTCGCAACTGACCCGTTATCACCAGAAACGTCCTGGCCATCGTGAAACAACTCTAAAAATGTATCAATCGTAAACTTATTGCGAGCGAACTGCCCACGAGCAACCGCGTCTGAGCCTATGCCTGAGAGCCTGTTGGCCCACTGAAGCCATCCTTCCCACAGCTTCCGCTTACTAAGCGCGTCGTTGGGTTGAACTACATGTAGTCTAGTTTCGAACATTACTTAATTTCCAAAATGAACCTATTTCTCGGAGGCTGGCCGTAGGCGTGCTTTAGTATCTTTTCTTGTCTCTCGTTTCTTGGTGCTGGACGGCTGGTTGACCCACGACTGCGTACAAGCACGACTTCGTTTCTATTCCTTATTCGCAACGTCCATCCCTACGCTGTGCTCTATACACACAGCCTTGATTCTTTGTGGATTGCCCTCTGGAAATAGAAACGTGAGGTCGTGCTTGTACGCAGTCACGTTGTTCTTTAAGTCAACCTCTATGTGGAAGTCATTTGGAGAGACCCACTCAGTAGAGTCCCACTCCGATTTGTCATCGTTGTAGTACGGGTAGTACTCCACATCTTTTGTAACTGTTGACTTTGCGGGGTATGACACTGCGCTACCCGTCTTCTTATCAAACTCGTTTGAGCCAGACACGCGAACGTCAACCCCAACCTTTGAGGCTGGATCAAGGAAGAGTGCTACCGAACTGAGCGTGCTCTCTCGCAGAATCCCGCCGTTAGAGTTAAGAAACCCTCTAATATGAATTCTTGAATCCGGGTACTCACTCCCACGGTAAAGGAAGTAAATGCTGTCACTTACACCAAGGATGTACTCCCCAGACACGGCCATATCTCTAACGTCCTCAGTGACCTGAAACCATCTACTCGTCGGCAGGTGACACATTAGGATAAAGTTGTTCTCGTCTGTCATCATCTCCTTTCGGATAGACAAGAAATACCACTCACCCTGGACAACTGAATTCTGTACGTCGTGCCACCGATCGATGTAATCTTTCTTTAAAAAGTAAGGTGACTTTGTTTGTGTAAACTTCTGCCCGTCGAACAGGAAGAACCCGTCGTTAAAAAGTCCAAACGCCTGATCGCCAAAAACAGCAAAACTTCTACCGTAGTATGAGCCTTTGTTTTCGTATGTCTCAAGGTGTGCGATGTTGCCTTCGTTTGTATAGTATAAAATTTCAGACGTAGAGTTTGTAATTATAAGAAGCCTGTCACCAAGGGGGAGCAACGCCTCAATTGTGTCCCTTGCTTTGTACGAGTGTGCTGGCCTAAACTGGCCAGGCTGCGTAGCGTCGGAGTACAACATGCTCTCTTTGTTGAGGGGGTCTCGCATAATAATACGAGATCCCCACGAAGCCGCAAGGTCCGTAGAGGGTGGCCCGCCAACTGCGGCTTGCAATAACGAGCCGCCAGAAAGAGTAGAGTCGCCAGCAACGGATGTATGTCTACAGCAGTTCACATTGTCTTGGGTGTGCTCAAAATAGAGCACATCGACACTGTTGGCCTTATCTTCGTGAAGGTCCAAGGTCTTGTACACAATAGCGCCAGCGATGTGCCAGTCATGCTTCGGCGGACGCCAGTAAACAGTTGCCCAGTACTTCCCGTCCCAATCAGACAATGAAACTGTGTCGTGTACAGTTGTATCAGGCCACCCAGGGTACACCATGAACGCTTCATTTTTAGGTATGTGTGTAATTGCAGATGCAGCCGACACAGGACCCTTGTTTCCGTTCCTGTCAAAGTACTGGATCTTCCAACTCCAGTAAGTATCGTTCCAGTTGGTAGGGTCAAAGTAGTCCTGAGAATCACTCACGCCTGCGTATGTGCCCCCAGGTTCGTAATCAATGGGCCCAGAGTACCACACGCCAGGGTTACCCCAGTACCCGTACTTTGAGAAGTCACCACCTAGCAGTTCTCCGGCACCGTACGAACGAGATGGACCACCCCTGATGTGGATAGACTCACCATCAGCGTTTTTTCGTGCCCCAAGCTTCGTGTACCAAGGCGCAATTCCAACACTTACTGTTGGTGGGTCTGGGATCTCCGTAACTCCAAGCGGGACAACATTCTGAAAACCGTCCCACATAAGGACTGGATCACCAAGGTTCGCTATAACTAAAAAGTTTTGATGCACAAATATCGAAGGGTACGAGCCTCCTTCTCTGGACACACCAGTAAAAGCGTACAGTACCCGGTAACCGTTACCCTCCACCACGCACAGCTTGTTATCAACAACAAATACGATGTGCTGCTGACCGGAAGAATCTCTATAAATTTTAATGCGCGTAAACTTTCCAGCAGGAGGCGTGGTGTACACAATAATCCCAGATGCGCCCCCCGGTGTTGTCGAAAGATCGTAGCTACTTGGGTCCCCGGCGTTCGAGTCAGGAGGAGTCACCACTCTAAAGTACTCAGTCTTGCCTGGGTAGTTTACCAGGTAGCCCTCACCATCTGGATAAAAATTAACAGTGTCCTCTCCCATCTTGGTGCCGTCAGTCTCAACCTCCTGGCTGAGCCCGTCAAGCGGAACAAGGATATTTTGTGTAACTAACTCTGGCATTAGAATGGGTACTTAAGTGAGGCTACGAATTCACTGTCTAGGTTGGTCGCTGTGTCTGGCCTGAAGAACTTGTACTCCCACGAGCTTGGATCGAGTCTCCTATCGTCACCATCTTGACCAAGCAGGAAGTTCATCTGCTCCCTGAATGCGCCTTGCATTCCACGGAACTGCTTAGGATCTTTATTCTGGATCGACTGCTTCATTAAGAAATATAAGTGGAACAGCTCGATGAACTCGCGCTGGCGACCAAGCTTAATGGTTTCATCTTCGCCAGGAAGCCCAGACCATGTATCAATGTGGAGCGTAAGTGCTCTTAGATACTCGTCCGGTGCTGGATAAAATACTGTACGTGTCCAGTTTCCATCATAGTACTTCGCGCCAATGAAATCAGCGTCAGCAATCGAATACGTCGCTGGCGTGGCCGCAGCAGCCAATTTAGTATCTAGTAGATACGCCGGGTTTCTGGTGTACGTGTCTATCGATTTTGTTAGGTAGAGTCGCCTACTGTGTGTAGATTCGGAGTCAGACACGCCAGCGGACTCTTTGTAATAAATATTTATTATCTCACCAGCAGTAACTGTAAACTCTGTCACCGGGCCGGGCGCGCTCTCCTGGCCAGTCTCGATATCAACAAATGTCCAGAAACACTGGTGTGTGCCAGCAGTTGCAGACCCGCCAACTGTAGATATAACATCGGTAAACGGAGCGAACTGCGGCGCTTGGGTCTGGTACTCATCCGTGTGGTACGCGAGTGGGGTTCCCGCGTCACCGTAATACCATCGTGGATCCAGCCCGCGCTTAAACCGGTAGATTTGTTCTTCAGTTAAGTTAGAGAGCTTCTGGTCGTCTACGTGCAGACTCTTAATTCCGTTAGTCTGAAAAGCAAGATCACGGCGGTAGAAACTCATCTGTGCAGCTAGCCCAGTGTCAGGGTCTACTGTCTGGCTGGCTGCAACTATTTTCTTGTCAAGGTAAACTTTATCTGTGTCTCCTGTTGGGGCGACCCTTACACACCTGTACCACTCTTCGCCTATATAGACGTACCTTCCTGTATGTGCGGCATCAACTGCCTCAACTGGATCTTGAGTTGATTGGATGTAGCTGCCACCCTGAGTCCAGGTAAAAGTCTCTGTGTCAGCCAAGACGACTGCGCCTGAAACGTCATACGTGATTACAGAAGTTATAACGGGCGTAGTGTAGAGTATGCCACCAGTCTGTGTTTCAGTCGTAGTAAAGTTCCAAGACCACGGCAAACGCCTAATCTTAGAGTAAACATCTTCCAACCAAAGCATGACCCGATCCTTACCGGAGGACTGCCCGTGATCTTCCATGAATTGATTAATCAGGTCAATGACTTTGTGTTGGGCCATGCTTAGCTCGCGCTTTCAGAGAGTACGAGAGTAACTGCTGGTGGGGTACTCGGCGCAGTTGTTCCAGACTGGCCAGCGGTGGTTGTAGTAACTATGCTGACACCCTTAGAGAAGTATACTGGAGGGTGAAACGTGTACGTGTGCGATGTGCTTGCCTTTCCATACAAGATCATGGTGGCTGTATCTGTTCCGGCTGTTGCAGACGTAAGGTTGTAAAACTTGGTATAAACCACAGTCCCGTACTGTGAGTTATCAACCGTTGCAGAAATAAGATATGTTGGCCCGCCTGCAACATTGTTATCGCCAACACCGCCAACACTTGTAGATGCTGTCTGGTTGACAATAACCGTCTTGACTGGGTTTGTCATGTATGTAGTAGTGAGTGCCATTATTCTGCCATAATCCTTACAGTTACTGCGTTAGTTGGGGCCGTAACCCCCGCCAAGTCAGCAGTCGTTGTACAGTTAAAAGATAAGCCAGTGGAGAGATAAACGCCTCCGATTATAGTTACCGTTTGCCTAGTTCCCGCCGGAAGCAAAAACAAAAGGTCAAACTCTGTACTGTTATTGGTTGGACCTGTTGCGTTCCAAACCTTTATATACGAGTCTGCTGTGTTGTTTGCGTTAGACCCATCGAAAATATAGCAAGTAGCGCCGCCGCTTAAAATGTTTGCCTCCACAGTGGCGTTCGCGTCGGTATCTACGATAAGCTTATCAACAAACGGGTTAGTTTGAGATGTTACTGAAACGGCCATTATTGAATCCTAAAAAGTGGGGGGCACTGTGGGGCCAGCAGTGGCCCCACAGTGGTTAGAGGTTATGTCACAGATGCATCAGGGATGCCAGAACCAGCGATGTTATCACTGTATCGCTCTGGCATATTGATCTCAGCGAGGCTCAGTCCATCCGTAGAGTTAGTACACAGTGCTGTTCCGAGCATACCGATACCAGCGTAGTCCTCGATCTGAACAACCGAAGTTGTACTAGATGGAGAGGTGGCTAGAATGACCTCACCAGCAGCAGCGAACGTGAGCGTGTCTCCAACGGTAATTGCTCCGTTAGTGTCAACCACGCAGGTTCCGCTACGGATTAGCCAAACACCCATGCCGTCGTCAAGCGCGGACACAACAAACGCATCAGTCGCAAGCGACGTGACTGCGTACTCGCCAATGGCGGCCTCACCGAAGCTATCCACACCGACACTGAAATACTTCCCAAGAGAGAAGCCAGCAGTGTCAGCATGTGTAGCAGTAGCAGTGCTGAGAACGCACAGGTTACTTAGACAGCGACCAATGGTCCCAGACGCGGGGCCAGCAGCACCACCAATGGTGAGGGCAGTCGTTCCAGACGGAACAACAAAGAACGTGAGGTTGAGTCGGTACTTATACGTGACACCGTTAGCCAGTGTTTCAGTATAAATAACGCGCCGCTCTCGTCTATGGAGGTCCCACAGGTCCTGATCTTGCTTATACCGAGTAACATCGGCAGCAGGAATCAGGATGTTTGGATCCTTAAAGAACGAGTTAGGCTCAAGGTCAGTCCAGTATTCAGGCCCATGGCCATCATATGTTCCGACGTAAGCAGCCGTGTCTGAATTGTAAACAGGCATGATTGTCTCCTAGACTGTTACGTAGTTAATGTTAACGCGACAAGTCTCGCTTGTGCCGTTCTGGACGGCAACCTTCATTGAGACTCGCGTGTTAGCAGGGATGTTTGGCATT
>Ga0208010_1000349_pt1 | contig 16452 bp, 14 predicted proteins | sample 2_EtaG_FD_184074 | JGI IMG/M metagenome (GOLD analysis project Ga0208010, IMG submission 184074) | Marine viral communities from the Subarctic Pacific Ocean - 2_ETSP_OMZ_AT15125 metaG (SPAdes) (version 2) | ecosystem: Environmental > Aquatic > Marine > Oceanic | place: Pacific Ocean | collected... | reverse complement strand
TCTCCGCAGTGGACAATACAATCCACCTCCTGCTCCCAGAGCGCATCGTATAGCTGTTCAAAAACAATCCTATACTCGTAATGATACTTCAAATTTTTGATATGAGTATCGCTTATGTGTGCAAACTTCAAGTTCCCTCCAGACGCAAGTATGCTGTCATCTATATCATATCCCATATGGGATCTGTTGTCAAGACTTTTTTATGCCTTAAGGACCTTACGTAATTCTTCGGCAATAAATTGTTCTAATCTCGATCTATTTTCTTGCCAAGAGTCCGCTGGCGATGGCTCGTCTGTCAAGCCAGCGGAGGCCTGTGGTTCATCCAAATAATTCAGGGCAGCCTCTTCGGCTGCAGCCTTCATATCCTGGGGAATTGAATCATCTTCTCCGTCTAAAACAGCTTGAGCACGTTGCCGGGCCTCATCCGGTTCCATATTCTGTAGAGCATCTTCCATAAGCTCAACTTGATAATCATGCATGCGCTGCCGAATTTCATCAAAATTAATAGCGGAGCCAACACCAGCAACCGTGCCGGCGATACCAAGCCCTGCTGCAGCATCTTTCCAGCCTTCATTTATCTCTTCTTTAATCATCTCTTCTAATAGTTGTTTCGTAATCTTCATAGCATTGCTGCTCCTATGGCTCCGTAGATCAATGCGGACATTGTAAATAGTCCCAAGGCGCCAATAACAACCAACTGTAATAGTTGTGTGTCAGAGATGCCTTTTTTGGTGAGATATCGTGATAGTTTTTTTAGCATTGTTTACTCCATTGCGAATGCTTGAGTGTCAGCCAGATCAAGTGTTGCCTCATCTATAAAACTGCTAAATTTATTGTATGCATCATTATTAAAAGAACCTCTTAGAGATCCCAGATGAACATTATTTAAATTTGTTAAGGCGGTATGCAAATTGTTGTATGGAGCTTTTTTAGCTAAAGCTTTATATAGTTTTATTGCGTATTCAGCTTTATCATAATAAGCTTCGGCAACCTTGAAGGCCTTTTTTTCTGGATCTATTTTTTGAGTACGCAATTTATGCACACGTTTAATTGCGTCATTAATATTTTTAATCATCGCCAAAGCAAACATATACAGCTTATCTCCCTTGAGATCCTGGTCGTGTATATAAGTCTCAAGTTGTTTTCGTTTTTCTTCTATCGCCTGACTGGGTACGCTTTGGCCGGGGGGATCTTCAACATATGTTTTGCCGATCTCTAGTTGTTCATTTAAAAGCTTGTTGATGTTTCCAATATTGGCGACAGCTTCTTCTAGAAGGAACATATTATATTCTTCTATAATGATCTCTTTTAATAGCTGTTTGGAAATTTTCATTTTATTGTCTTGATAGTTTTTTAAGATTCACGGCATTAGATGAGCGTGAAGCGAACTTATCCAGTTCTTGGGATAGCCACTCTTCAGAAGGGCCTGCGTCCAAAGTTTGTTGAAGAGGTCTTTCCTTTCTTGCGCGATAAGATTCATTATGTTGGCGGCCTCGGAGTCGAAGCCCAGTGCTACTGCAATTTCTTCCATCATGTCGGGGTGGGTGGCGTTTCGTGTCACGGTCATTAGTTCCGGAATCTGATAACGGGAACCTCCAGGATAGCCCATCTTCCATTTTTCAAAACTTCTGGGCATTTTACCCTTTATTTCAGTCCGATCTTCCGGCTTGGAGATATAGCGAGTCAACGCGGTCAGAAATTCTGGCACCTTATACGTTTCGAGATACCCCTCTAATTCTTTGCCGCGCTTATCAAAGCCGAGGGCGCGTTTAGCCTTGGTGACCGCAGCACCGAGGCCTTCATCTACTCTCTCCATCTTCTCGTCCATAAAGTAGCGGGGATCAATAAATCTCTTATTCTTTCTTATAGCCATAGTATTCTCCTATACAGCTGACAGCAAATCTAACAATAAATAGTTGTCTCTGTCGATAAAGGTTGCTTTTTGCTTTCGTTCTTCAAATACATCTTTTGGCATAGAACCCACATCTTCATATCCGCTCACATCTATCTTGTATAATTCCACATCATACTTTAAAAGCGTCTTGATTATTTTCCGTTCTTTTTCTGCTGCATCAGGATCCAAGGCGACGTAGACTGGTGTGTCGTTGAAAACAATTTTTTTGATGAGCGAAGAATCTGTGCGTAACGTTGAGCCCAATATCGGGACAGAATTTCCTGCGTTGATTGCATCGAATACCCCCTCCACAAGAATCAGGTCTTCATTCCAATTAACATATAATTCGTTAAACACGATGTTTTTGGAGGCGCGTGGATTCTTGTATTTGTAAGTATCGCCATTATAAGATCTCGCCACAAAATAGCTAACATTTCCGTCATCTGTGAAAGATGGAACAATAATTCTGTTCCGATATTCTCCGCTAAAACAATAGCCAATCTTCCATTTTAGGATATCTGCGTCAGTAAGTCCTCGTAATTTCAAATAGTTGCGAGCATATATGCCGGTCTTTGGTATGTTGTTGTGGCAAAGGCTTATGAATTCTTCCGGGAGTTCAATGTGATCCTGGCGTGCCTCGCCGCTTCTCTCCATAAAGAGATCATCAAATCTTTCCAGATCTTGCCTGCCGAATATCGCGTCCCATTTCTGTAGTTGAGTATAGGAACCATAACTCCTAATAAGACGCCTAATGCTGCGGCCGCGATAATCACAAATCCAACACTTAAATACATTTTTAGACAGGTTAACAGAAAGCTTAGATTTGTGGTGATTGCATTTCGGGCACTTGTAAAGAGTTTCCGAACCGTGCTCAAAGCCATAGCCAAGCGCTTCATTCAGTATCTTCTTCGCTTCTCGTTTGTTCAATCGCCCATCCTGCTTTTGCCACCACAATTGCGTCCGCACGATCATACGATTCAGGTTTCGGATTTCCGTGCTTTGTATATTCTACCTTGAAAGCGGGCTCGTTGTCAAGCAAATATTGTAAAACAACTTGTTTTGCTTTTTGTCCTCTCGGAACTTTAATGCCGGCTTGCTTGCGTGCGGAAGTTGCGGCGATGTATTTTGGTTCCATTTCAAACATCTCGTATATAAGCCATGAAACAATGCCGTTAAATCTGGTTAAAGTGGATAGCGTTTTTGCTGAAGACTTTCCTCCCATAAACATGTGGAGAGATTGCTCGATATAAATGTGGTTTATTTTATTTTCTTTGTCTTGCACATCGGACATCCACATGGGCGGACACTCTCTTTCAAATTGATAGTTATCAAAGATGTTAAAGATTGCTTCTTTTATTCTTTCTGCTTTCTCAAACAAGTTCTTATATTTGCGTAGATCAACAGAATCATAAAAAACAATTTCACCCTCCGCCACGATCGCAAAACCAGTTATGCTGGTTGATATATCAACACCGAGAATCATAATATTATTATACTATATGTCGAGCTTAAGTTTAAACGTAAGATCCTGGTCTTCTTCTTTTAATACCGGATTTGCCATAGTGGCAATCCCAATGAGATTTTGATTTTTATCATAAACCGCAACTCTGGAAATATAGACTTGTCGTTTAAAACCAACTTCATAATCGTCGAAGGCAGAGCTAACGAAATTCTTAATCTTTAAGTCTGTTGGCTCTTCATATGCGTGAGAAGATGTGAAGAATACTCTATCTTGGCTGTGTGAAATGAAAGTCGGATTATTCGAATAATTTACTTCGCCTCTCTTGGCATGTGCAAATAAAGTCATAGCCTGTGTTTTTGTTGTGCCTTTAAAATCTAAACTAAACGATGCACTTACAAAATCTGCGCCGGCGGAAGCTTGTGTAACGCCATCTGCGGCGCCTGCACCAAAATAAATCCATTTAGGATTATCAGCGGCTTTGCTACCATCAGTTAAATTAATTGTCTCGCTATTCAGATCCCACGAACCAGTTAAAAGTAGAAAGCCTTCATCATATAATACAACTCCAGCAATTGAACCGCTGCCTGTACTATCTTCTGGACCTATTTGAATTAATTCTCCATTTTGTCGTTCGTCGCGTAATTCACCAATTAAAGAACCAGTAAAATACCATTTGAGAGATACTGTCCCTGGTTTGATCTGAGATCCAAAAAAGATACTGGGAACGGAAATTAAGTTTAAAATCTGTGTGTCTTTATTGCCAAACGAAGAGGTAACCTTATAATGTTCGCTTCTAATCCCATAAAAATTTAATCTATTTTTCATTGAAACATAATGAGCATTAAAAGACGCCGTTGACGCATATGGAGTTATAATATATTCTCTCGTTATAGAAGCCGAAAGCGGATATGAACTTGTTAACACATCCCCAAATCTAAATTCATTTTGATAAGTTACTTCGCTAACCGTTCTAAAGCTTGAGCCGGCGCTATCTTTCGAAATCCATGGATATATTCGTCCATTGTCTACAATGCTTCCGGTTCCGATAGAACGACCGGTGGTCACTTCTTGTCTGTCGATATTATATTCGTACAAGCTCACATAGCCTGCAGGAACATTACGAACAGTATCGTTTAAAGTCCCAGATTGATCAGGAATGCTGTTCCAATATACTTTTGAATCAAATATTATAAATTCATTGCTAGGATATGCTAGCATAGTATTTAGGAGCACATCCTTTCTTTCAAATTTCTTGAAAGACATTTTTAATAATCCAGGCGAACTCGTAATGTGATATCGTTTGTAGGATCCTTACGAATCGGTTCTGAAAGTTTGGCGACCGCGAGCATCTCACCGCTAGAATTATAAAGTCCGATAGTTGTGATATAGGATACTGGCTGATCAGAAGCTGTATTCTTAACTCTAATCTTACTTCCGCTTAAATATGTTGGATTAGAACTATAGTTAAACTTATTGTGAGGTACACGACAGAAATAGATCTTAGAATTAATCTCGGTTGTATTGTTAAACGAAAGCGTTCCAATCCTCTGACGCAATGCATCGCACGATCCGGAAATAGAAGAGCCAGTAAGCGAGCCGGATACTCCATTTATTCCAAAAAACCCAGGTCCGTCTGAAAAATCATCAATCCCACTAAACACCGACGCTGATATGATAGCTATTCCTGCTTGATAAAAAATATTACCATGTACGACATTTCCATCCGAGCCGGTTGCCGACGTATATAGCAAGCCATAGTCACCACCAAGAACATTGGCAGTCCCACTGCCGTCAGCCGACGAACTAGCATCTGTGAGAACTACACTAGTAAGAGCAAACGGATTTTCAAACGAGCCAGTGCCGAACGTAATACTAAAAGTACCTTTCTTGACTTGATCTTTCGTGAGCAAGCGAGAAAAATTAATCACAAATATTTCATTCATAACGTTGCCGCCGGCGAGATCAAGTGTTAGATCATTTTCAAATAATCTAACTTGCTTGGCTGGATCAGTTAATGAGCCAGTGTATCCCAATAATGTCTGAGCAAACTCAGTATACATATTGATTTTCTTATCATTCTGAACGTTTGCCGAAGAAGAATAAGATGAACTCGCAGCATAGCACGCGGTCAAATCAAAAATATGGTTTGCTGAGGAACTTAGATATGGATAATCATATACAGACTGAAACATACCATGAGTAAAGTTCTTAATATTGCTATTAGCATAAGTTCCGCTATTGATGATAGAGCCCGTTATGGGAATTGCTTCATGCAATAATGTTCGCGTTGTTGTGACGTCGTTATTAACATCAATGTGTTCAAAGTTTTTTACAGCCATTTATAATCTCCAATTTTATCCGCTGACGTATCTAATAATTCTTAAGGGTATTTGCAAGGAGGCGCCGCTGAAATCTCCTTGAACAAACACAGTTGTATCGATATAATCATATGTTTTACCCAAATCTGGGCCGGCGGTGGTCGATCCAACAACGCCATAATCTGAATAAAGCCTAGAGCGAGTACCGGTAGATTGCGTTGATAATTCGTTGACTACCGAAAAAGTCACACCTTGGCATATCCCGCGGGGCCCCAAGAAAACCGAATAATTGTTATCGTCTCCAGTATCAGGCTCATAGATCGCATCGGGAATTCCATTAATACTATAATCATTATATCCGCCAAGTTCTAAAGAAGTTGAGCGCGGAGTTGTATGGGCCATTCCGGCGAACGAAATCAGCGATCGATTATCAGTTATTGAGTTCGCGAATATTGTGGATGAGTTTAATGAGCCAACTTGATTAATAAGCTTGCTGTCGCATCCCACAGTTAAAGTTGAATCGAGCAGGCCAGTGCCAATTATATATCCAGATCTGTTGGCGCTTGTTGCTGCAAGATCTGATGTATCAAGGCCCGATTCAAAGAAAATCACATTGCCCGGGGTTCTATTTACTACCCATTTAAAGGCCGGATCATCAGTCTCCGAATCCTCGTCCAGTTTTGTAGAAGTTTGTGAATTAACAGCAAGATAAAACATATTATTTGTTTTTCTTGTGGCGACCATCGCGGCGGTCGAGGCACCTACCTTTGTATTAAATTTAAGCGACGGAAGATATAAGATATCACTTCTGCCTAGGCTTATCAATCCATAATTAATGGCCGAATTAACTGCGGTCGTAGCTTCAAATACCGGCGTCTGCATAATTTCCAAATCATAATAAGCCGAACCAGAGGGGTTAGCCAAATCGTATGTTCCGTAGTTGATCTCATCATCACCAAGACCAAACTGAATGATGGAAAAGTTTCCATCCGCCAAACGTTTCCGACCAGTATCTGTCAACACTGCGTCGAGAATAATATCACCTGAATTGTCTAAAAAAGCCATTTATTTTACCTCTCACATCATAAATAGTAATTATTTGAATAAAGTTAGTTTTTAAGTCCCTGCATATCTTAAAATTCTTACGGGTACTTGCAACGTTGCCGATGTTGAAACTCCCTGTATATAGATTGTCGTATCAATATGATCGAACTTATCAGATCCTCCGAAAAGAATTTGATCGGTTTTACCGAATTTAGCGTACCTAAAATCTGCACTGCTATCTGTGTTCGTGCTTAACTCGTTTTTTAATTTAAAATTAATCCCGCAAATTGTTCCACGAGGACCATTAATAGCTGAATGTTGATTATCTTCTCCAGCTCCATAATTGAAAATCTTATCATCAATTCCAATCGCCATGTAAGAACTAAAATCTTCTAGTACTTTATTTAATGATACTGGTGGTATTTCTTGCAATGCTTCAAAATTAAAATACAAATTGTTGCCTACGTCATTTTCGTAAAAAGATTCATCGGCTCTAATCATTAAGAGCTTTTCAATAAATTTATGATCACAACTTATTATAAAGTATCTATCCAATAAATTATAGTTTAAAATGTATCTTTCTCTCGATAGATTATCGCGAGGAACGTTTTCGTCATCTATTCCGGACTCAAATACAAGCTTAGTTCTGTCTAAATTGTAATTTTCTAAAAAGTATTGTGGGGAACCTAACAGGGATTTTAGTTTCTTGGTTGTTTCATCATTAACAGAAATATAATAAAATGTTGGCTCTGAAGTGTATTTCTTAACGAAGGCGTCTTGAGTTTCGTTTATTTTAATCTGCGGAATGTATAAAATATCATCACTGCGATAGTTCTTTATATCATGATTAATCACGGCATTCTCTGCGTTCAGTGCTTCGAATTCAGATAAGGTTTCTAATTTGCTATAGTCTCCATTATCAACATTGACAAGGGTATAATCCATCTCATCATCGCCGAGAGCAAATTTGCTAACTCTAAAATTACCTTGAACCATTCTTTTTCGTCCAATATCAGTTAATATTGCGTCAAGAATAATTGTGCCGGAATTGTCTAAAAATGCCATAATATTCCTTTAATACATATCCTTCATTTTATATGTAACGTTTAAGTCGATTTTCTTTCCTGTTTTCTTCGATGTTAATCTTATTTTGAATGTTTTATCAAAAATGCTATCTTCTTTTGTTCCTATAATAAGGTTAGAAGCTTCTTCGGAAGCGGTGTTGGCATAATCTACATCAGTATCATCAAGCTCCAATTGTGCAATGTTGGGCACAACTTGAAATATTTTCTTCAATTCTTTGCTAACTTGAGATGGAATACTTTCCTCGAAATCATCCTCAAACAGTTCTTTGAAAAGTGAATATTTATAACCCCCATCATCAACTAATTCCGCTTCGATTACATTAGTTATGTGTCCCGATACATTGTTTTCATCAAGAGTTCTTAAAATATAATAATATTTTTTATTGGTTGGAATCTTTTCCTCATAAATACAATTCGACAAATAATAGTCGCTTCCTTCGATAGCTAAAGGTTTAATCGCAACAAGATCATTAATATCAAAATCAGTGATAGAGCGCGGTTTTGTATCTTTTCTAAAAACTTCTATTGCAGAAATTTTTGAACGAGAAGGAAAAGATATTTTTTCTGTTTCAATCAAGTTATTAGATTGTAGATAAGCATTCTTGTATATTCTATCTGCAGTTGTTAAAGTTTTGGGAATCGTTAATGGAGTAAAATTCTCAACATTAGTCAAGAAGCCGATTATTCGTGAATTGTCCATTCTCTGAAACGAACTGATATCTAATTGTTCTGGCGGGTGATCTAACACCACAAGACTTTTTGTATAAACCGGAACCTCTATTAATTTAATTGTTGGCTCAATTGAAATGTTAAAGTCTGCTAAAAATTTATAATAGGTAGCTAATTGTGCGTTTGTAAAAAGAGTATTTGTGGCGACACCTTCAAGAGGAGTTGCAGACGGATCCCAGGGATCCCAATCAGAGTCTGATTCGGAATCAGACAAATATAACGCTCCATCATTCTGTACTAATCTCTCAGTTGTTTCGCCGGTTATTGGATTATAAAACTGCAAACAATAAGCTTTGTTTAAAAACGGTATACCCGAATCATCATAAGCTCCGCGGGCGGCATATGCTGCAATCTCTGCGGCTTGTGCGACAGGATCAGAGCTATCCGCCGCCTCCATGCTGGCTAAAACTTCGTCAAACACGCTTTGGTCTGCTATCTGTTTTGTAAGAGCCAAATCACTATATTTATACGCATATCCATAAGTCAAAACATATGCATATGCTGTATATGTATATGTTTCACCATATTTTACCTGCGTATCATAAATGGTGAATCCGTCTCGGTTTGCGGTAGATCTTAAAGATGTTTGTGTATTGGAAACATAAAAGTTTTGAACAATGTCGGGATTATTGGAGCCGCTTTTTTCGATTCTATAAGCTAAAATTTCATTCTGTCGGTCTGTGCCGGCCATATTCATAAAATCTTCAAGTTCTTCAAGCTCTCCTGTGAAAACTCCATCAGTTTCAATATAGCTGTTAATATTTTCTAGTAGTTTAAATGCGGGAATAGAGTTCTTATATCGATGAATTCCATTATCATTTATTAATTCTTCTCTTTCATTTGCCTGGGCGCCCATAATATAAAAATTTGAAGCTTTAGGATTGTTGGATTGGATTATGGTTTTTAAAATCGTACCATAAAAATCCACATAATTCATTTGTGAAGTTTCAAAGCTTGTATTTTCTGCAACTGAAGAATCAGTCGAACTTTCTATTGATGTTTTAAAGTGGGTATAATTTGTGGCTTCAAGACTACCGGTAAAATCAACAAAATTGTTTTTGATATTCAATAACAATAAGTTTTCGTAGTTGGCATCATCGATCATATTAAAGAATGTGTTGTCTGTGCCTTGTTCAAATGGTAATTTTAGTTTAACCGAGTAAGGTATAATATCTTCGTAAACCAATGATTCCAAAAATAGATTCTCTTGAGACTTTTTATTAAAAACTAAATTGCTACATAAAGCAGCAAATTCTGTATTTTCAACAATGGCGCTTGACGCAGTTGCAAATGAATCGTTTAAATAGGCCTCATAATTTTGCTTTTTGTCAACGTATACAGTTGTATCATCCGGATCGATATCTGAACTATCAATATCATATGTGGGCGGATATATTGTTGAAATAGTGCCCAATAAGTTGTCGGTATTTACTCCTTCTCCCAAAGATACATGTTCATTTATTGTATCGCTTTCGTGATCTTTTAGGCCTATTTGATGGCTCAAGACGAAATAATAATTCGGAATTGACAAAAACTCAATTGTTTCGATAGCACTTTGATAGTCCGACAAATAAGAATTATAATCATAAGAAAACTCAGCAAATGTATAATTTGTAACATTATCAGGATCGATCTCTTTCACAAAGATTGGATCATAGGGTGTCTCATAGTTAAAATTAAGATCTGAAAATGGTGTAGTTGTATAAATCCCATTATAAGATGAAGTTCCGTAGAGTCCACCCAATATCACCGACGCCCATTGTTCATCATTAAATACCGAATTTTTATCACCAACTAATCGAATTGGAATTTTTATACTTGGTATAGCCAGATCTGCGCTGCTTGTGGTGGCCGATTCACTATCTGTGATTATCGAATAAATAAAATTTCGATTAACTACTCTGCCTTTTGTAACAGGTCCGCCCCCAATTGCAGTTGTGCCTGCGGTCTCAAACCAAAAATATATATTTTCATCGGCATCCCCTATCTCCCAATAAGCTCCGAGAACAGAACGAACTCTATCAGTCGAGCCTGATAAAAGATTTTTATCTATAAAATGATTGTTTATTCCACTCATTTATTAATAGCTCCTCGAAGTACTTGTGGTGGTTGTGCTATCTGTATCGGTCGTAGTTTCGGTATCTGTGGTCGGCCTCAAAGTAACAGGATCAATATTTCCAAAATCGGAAGGATCTACTTTGGTCCTTTTCACTCTCTTAAAAATTCTTCTTTTCGATTGATAGGAATTTATTACTTCGGCGGCTGCTGTCGTTATTGCGCTTTCAATTTGCTCTTCAGCTGACGAGCCGGCCGGATATCCAAATTTAGACCTTAATCCGGCGGATTCATTGCTATCAAGTGTAACACTATAAATATAATAATCATAAAATCCCAAAAATGTATCTTCACTAAAAGTAATTGTAGGGCTCGATAAACCATTATAACCAGAAGAAAATATAGTTATTTCCGTGTTACCCTCATCAAAACCTCCATAATTATATGTCATGATCTCATTTAAGATAACCATCTGTTGTGAAGACAAAAACTCTAGAACATTAGCAATTTCAGTTTCATCGGTATAGATCGAAAATATGGTACTCAAATCAATGAGAAGGCCATTTTCATCAACAGTAGAGTAAGAATCTAATACTGAAAATTGGCCACCATCAGTAATCATATTTTCGAATAACTGCTGTTCATCAACGACCTCGCGCGTGGTGGTACCGGTTGAGCGCTCATAGAGGCTCCTTTGACCGAGACTCTGGTTGTATTTTCTACCTCCAGGGCCTTTCGGTGTACTTTTAACACTAGTAAAAGCCTGTGAGGAAAATTTATAAGTGGTGCTTCCCATTATCTAAATTGCCTTAATTTAAGAGTACTACTGTTAACTATGTTCAAATCAAAAATTGCTACGGCTGCGTTTGTAGGATCGATTGCATTGGAGGCACTTTTTAATTGCTTAAGCTGCGCGGCTTTAGCTAAGGATGGGCCCTCGTCCAAATTATAAAATGGATTAGTGGCATCTTTAAACTTATCGTCCGCTTTAATGTTTTTATTTTGTAATTCTTTAAGCCTATCCTCTTCAAGAATATTTGGATTTCGAAGGGGAACCATATCTTGTGTTCGCAAAAATGAAAAATCACGATCCTGTTCATATACGGGAGTTACACCAATAGCAGCTAACACAGCCATCGATACAGCTGCGGTGTTGCCAAATTCATCACTGCCGATGCCGCCTTGAAGTGCTGTAAACACATTATTTTGTCGTAGAATTTGTGCGGCATTTTGAATTTTAAAGTTTTTTGAATCTACTGTTACAAGTTGACCATTAATATATCTTTTGCTGTTGGATTTTTTAATACCCTTAAGCCTCTCTTTGTTCATGAATACTTCTTTTTGAAAGCTTCTTGATGGCATCGTTTTATTTTCCTTTATTTTACAGTTTATAAGCAACTAAATTAAGTAATACATCCGCTATATCTTCAGCTGTACTTTCTTCGGGGAAAGGTGGAATATTTCTCTGTGCTGGTGTGGTAAATTCGTCCGGATCGATTTGATCATAAAGATACACAACCATTAGATATAATAAATAAAGCTTATCTCTATTAACACTATAGGCATATATAAGTGCTTCTCTTGGATCGGTTGGGAAAGTTACTGATTTTTGGGCGCTACTGTCTTGAAGAATGCTAGCATTCACCAAAATTTGGTTTATTGCATCGGCTACAAATTGATCGATTTCATCATGAAGAAAATCTCTGCGTGCGGTTTTGACTAATTTTGATATGGCTACAAGGAGCACCGCCAGGGCCACGGCAATTATTAAAATTGGTGCCGCGGCGGCGAGGCTGGCGCTCAGCCCTCCTATTGCGCCGAGGTTAACTGTGCCAGCGGCGCCGGCGGCGCCGAATGCTAAGGCGCCTGTGCCAGCGGCGCCGGCGAAGTAAGTTGTTGTTGCGGCGCCATATGCCAGTGCCGCGGCGGTACCGACTCCAGCAGCTTCAAGAGCTATAACAACTGCATTTTCTTTTTCAGTATAACTCAAGCTATCATCCTCAAGAATATCTTCTAAAGTACCATCAGATATCATTATAATCAATTCATCCGCGCCCTCGATCATATCCGTATTTAAAGTAGTCAAAGTGCTTTCAAATAAACCCTCGTCATCACTTGATAAACCGGGAGCCTTATTTTTAACGGCTTGAACAATATAATCTATAGCCACTGTTAAAGTACCATCAATTGCTGTGTTAAACCGAGAAACATCAGCAGATGCGTCTTCTAATGTTAGCTCTGCTGATAAATTCAAAAAGTCGGGCAATCCAAATCTGCTTCCTACAGATTCCGAGATCTCGCCACCGAATTTTATTGTTTCTTCGGAGTCATATGAATCCATGATTCCGGTGAATGTTGCACCATTATAAAAATCGGTTATTGACTGGAGGTTGTTGTTAAAGGTTTGTAATTCTTCCAGTCTTCCTGTCGCTGGCGCTATTTGTTCGCTTAAAATAATCGACGCGTCTGTAATTTTATCCATTGAGCCGCCGAATACACCATTAACTAAATCCAAATGCATGTTATAAATAACCGGCATAATAATCCACGGCGCCGATTGTGGATTATCAACATAATCCGCTTCCATTGACTCAATAAAAAAGTCATTGAAATATCCATCTATATTATTATAACTGCAAAAGTCTTCGGCGGCCGCTAAATATTCAGCAAATGATCCGGTCGCATAATCAACATAAGAAGCTGTTATCACATTAATCAACTGCTTTGTGTAATCTTTACAATCTATTGTAAACGATAGTATATCATCATCGCGCGCAGATTCTCCATAAGTTCCATCGCTAGGCATAATATCTTGAAATTGGAAAGTCATTAAACGATAATTATCATAATCGCTATTGACGGGAAGAACTGAGTTCCTCAACATTAATTCAGGATAAATGGTTGTATCATAATAATCGAACGAAGACTCTGCAGTAATAGTAATTCCATCTGCGGTATTAAAATACGTCATTTGTTTTAATTGTGGATATGTTGTATCAAGTGAATCTTCAAATGCCGATATTTTATCAAACACCGGATCGCCGCCGAGAGTAAGTCTCTTCATCCTGGCTGCTGATAATTTATAATACTGATTAACCGAGGAGGTTCCAAGGAGATTTTGAATATTACTAATATCAAAAACCTTAGAAATAACAGACTGCGTTCGGACTGCTTTTTCATAATCAAAGAAAAAGAATCCATTTTCTATCAAAGTATAATCATTCTCAAATTCATCTGATTCTACTGTGGCTCCATAAACTGAAGTATTAAAATGTCCGATGCGGCTCATCAAAATAGAGCCTTCGTTGGTAAAAAGATAATCAGTTTCGAGCGAATAAGTGCTTTCTTCGGGCTGTGTATAAGAACCTTCATCGGGGGTTCTGTTGTCTACCACCACAGGCGTTGTTACAAGTTCTCTGCGTAATATTGCAGTCTGCATAACTGTCGAATTAATTCTTATTAGAGTTTGATTAAAAGTTTGATACCAGTTCCCCATCGCAGTTGCTGAAGATTTATCCAAATAACTCTTGCGAAATAGATCTAATCTTGGCAATAGTTCTTCGGTATCTCCGTAAACGGCTAAAATATAATTATATCCATTAAGTGCGGCAGCAAAGGCTTCAGAAGAATCGCTCGGTGTTATAGCGATAATAGATAATTGGCTAACCATTTCTTCTCTTGAGATACGCTGAGAGGTGTGAAAATCCCCATCAATTGTTTGTATTGCGTTGTTGTTATAGATTGATCCATCTTCATATGTGAAAATCTTTGTGGGGGAAATTATAAGCTCTCCATTCTCGAATATCTTTTGATAAGAAAGCTGAGAAAAGAATGGATTATAAAAATTTATTAATCTTGGACTATTCACGACAGCATCATATAAGGTCGATAAATTGTCGACACCCATTTCTAATGGGGTCGTAAAGGTCACAAGCCCAAACGATAACTGGCCGGGCTTGCTAAATATATCAGATGGGGGATCCCCCCTCACTGTAGTGTTTGTCTCTGCGGTATATTTAATTATTTTGTATATATTGTCGGCATCAATCTCAACACTAGTTTCGACAAAATCACCTATAGTTAACTCAATGGGCTCTTTGGTATAAAAATGTGCTGCAAAATCTCCAACATCGACAAAATAATCTACAAGTAAATTACTTTGTAAACTTTTAACATAATATTCCATCACCGATGTGTTGGCAGAAATCAAATCATTATATCTAGTGGTGCCTTCCAGTTCCTCATCTGTATAAGTTGTCCAAAAGTCCGATTCGGGGGTACCATCTAACACCTGTTGAATATAAAATTTTATATCGGACAGACCGTCTATTATATCGGCGCCAGATTTATCTATTTCTACTCTCACATAAAAACTAGCTTTTATATCGATATTGGCGTTGTTAACGGTTGCTTGATCAATAAATAAAGTGGGTAACTTTAAACCCGCAACTAAATTAAAGCTCTCTCCAAACATTTCTATTGACATATCTCAGGCTCCGTGACTGGTCCATAAATATCAAACAATGCAATGCGTTTTTTAGTCTCATCGCATTCAAAGTCTAGATCAATATATAAAGTTTGTTTGTTGAACACATCTGCGGCCTTGCATGCTTTTTGATGATCTACCGATTGATCGGCTCGAATATTAAGATAATATCCAACACTTGAACTTAAAGCGTTGTTGGCTGAGGAATCTCTGAACTCTAGTGAATCTCTTGCGAGAGAATGTCCTTTGGGGCCCATTAATCCTCCGCGAATTCTACCAGTATCATTCTCAAAATACAGTCTTCTAAATTTATCTTGCTTCTCACAAGTTGGGCAACGTGCTGGTAAAGATCCACTTAGTACTTCATACATCTCGATATCAAAATTATCAACCAATAAAGAAGTATTAATCTCTTCGGCATACATCATTAGATCGTCTCTTATAAGTTGAATTACTTTTCCATCTGCAAACGGACGCGTGGTGAAAGCTTCGTTTTCAATTCTTTGTGTTTCTTGCATCGCGGTAATTGGAAATGCCGGCAGATATTTTTGATCAATTATTCTTCGTCTATAGTTTAATTGTATATTAATTTGAGGAATTTTAAAGTCATTTACTGTGTCGGTCATCGCCGACGAACTAATATTCCCTTGAAGAGCGGCCATTTTCCAAGCAGGGGCCATATTTGTATCTCCATCTAAAAACGCATCGCCAATAGCCTGATCAAATCTAAAGTTATCCTTTCGAGGACTGTACACAATAGGAGTAATATCGCCCGCATAATAAGACATTGAGCCCTCATCGATTATTTCTGGTGCTGTGTCTACCTCTTCGAACAAAACTTGGCTTTCCATATATTGAGTTTTGTTTTTAATTCTGTCGTGGATTGTGTTCGATGACTCGGTTATTTGTGCGTATGCTCCGTCGTATAAAACATTATCATCATAGAATGCATAAAATCGAGGCTTAAATTTGCCAATAGAAAGCAGATAATGACCGTAAGAAGTCAATTTTAAATCCATTACTCTTTCTTTTTTATCTATAAATTTCATATCGTTCTCTAATAAGTATTGCTATCTGTATTTCTTTTTTAGTCTGTCAAGGGCTTCTTGACTTAAAACTGGGCTAACTACATCTGTGGCCGGCCCTTTCCGCTTGGGCGCTTTTGCGTTTTGTGGAGAACCAGCAGCCAAATTGGTTGTTGTACCAGTTGCGGCTTTAGGACCTTCAGGCACGAGAGTTCTCGTACTGGTTCGGTCTAATATTCCTCCATAACCAACTTGAGTGGCGAGGGGGCCATCGGTGGGGCCGACATTCACCACGGGGCCTATTTTTCCTGGAATCCTACCTATAGGCCCAGGAGCGGATGGAGATGTCACAAT
>Ga0208010_1000347_pt1 | contig 16469 bp, 18 predicted proteins | sample 2_EtaG_FD_184074 | JGI IMG/M metagenome (GOLD analysis project Ga0208010, IMG submission 184074) | Marine viral communities from the Subarctic Pacific Ocean - 2_ETSP_OMZ_AT15125 metaG (SPAdes) (version 2) | ecosystem: Environmental > Aquatic > Marine > Oceanic | place: Pacific Ocean | collected... | reverse complement strand
CCTTCACCATATCGCCAGAATTCTTGATGCCTCCATCGGCAATAATTTTAACGTCTCTTGTGGTCTTCGCGCACTCAAGGATGGTTTGAAAGCCCGGCAGGCCATGGCCTGTTTGAATACGTGTCGAGCAAATTGAGCCGCCACCGATATTGCACCGAACACTATCTGCTCCCCAGTCGGCAAGATCATTAATTCCCACCAAAGTAGCAACATTTCCAGCCATGATATGAAGATCGTTGCCAAATTTTCTTCGAAGCAACTTTAACGCCTCGTTCATCATAATATGGTGGCCATGAGCCACATCTACGCACAAAAAATCTACGCCACCATCAACCAGGGCGACGGCTCTTTCTAAGTAATCCCCAGAAACACCAATGGCCGCACCAACGATAGCGGGCGATGTTACTTTTTGTACTTCACACACTTGCTCTTCAATTGTGTTGTAGCGATGAATAATGGCACTAGCGCCGACTTTGCCCATAGCTTCGGCCATCGCGCCTTCTGATATTGTATCCATCGGGGATGCAAAAATAGGCAGTTGAAGTTTGGTGCCCTTTCCTAAATCAGTTGATATATCAATTTCCGAGCGCGAGCGAATGTCAGAGTATTTCGGCATAAGAAGCACATCATCGTATGAATATGTTCTATTCATTTGTTTCCCTTTCGATGAACGCTCTTATGTATGCCGGCCGATACCATGTGAAAGGATTTGGCTCTGGCGGATCTTTCAAAATACTAATTTGTGGTTTTTCGGGCCCCGGCTTAATCAAAGAAATACTAGGCACACCATTGATATCAATAAAGGAGGAAATATTCTCAACACCATCTATATTAAACGCAAAAAATTTAAGATCTTTATACTCATCTGAAATCTGGTCATAGGCATCTTTAAGTCGATGACAATAGCTACATCCGTTCGAATAAAACTTTATCACGCAGATGGAATCGTCTTTTGTGTTTTGATTTAAAAGGCGAACAAAAGATGCAAATGATAATCTTTGTACTGTCATGTTTGTTTCCTTTTATGCTCTTCTGCTACCTTGCAGGCCATGTCCCAACATTCTGGACAATATAATCTCACGGTATCCTCATCTCGCACAACGATGTTCCAAGTTGCCGCCATTTCTTTGCTTTTCTTATCAAATGGCTTTAGGCACGCTAAGCATTCCTCCGGAAGATTCTCAAACTGGAAAATTTTCTGGGAAAGCTTTTTGGTGGATTCTTCCCCCATTTTCTTCTCCATTATTCGACGTTGCTTACGATTCATCGATTCATCGTTCCGAATATTTGCTGAGAACTCCTTCCGTCGAACACAACAACTGCGGACGGAAATGGGGCGCTATTAACGCTGTCTCCAAACTTTAGCCGACCTTTGAGAAAATATACCTCTGAAGCCTTCATCACATAATTGTGCCAATACTTCGTGTCGGTGCGTGATGGGATAAGCATAACCACTCGGGTTTTTCCGTCTCTTGATACATCATAACCCTTCTTGATCCACTTGTCAATACCTTTTCCATATGGAGGATTGACAAATGCAGTGTGCCCTGTCCAATCTTTTGATAGTCCATCTTCTGCTTCTGTGTAGAAGTTGGCACACTTTGTGTTATGTGGATTAGCGCACGGATCCAGGTCAAATGGGCCAAAGCGCCAGTTAAGCTTGTCGAAGAACTCTTGAGGGGTTGCCCACTCGCCTGTCTTTGAGCTAAACATTGTTTTTTGTGTTTTTTTATCCATCTGTGCTCCCCAGGGCGCCATCGCCTCTATTGCTAATTGTAATAGGATAAGTATAGAGTGTGCCTTCGGTATTTTCGCACGGATTAAATGGTATCACCGGCACCATCACAAGTTGCGCGATCTTATCGCCGTCTTGAATGACGCGAGTTTCGCGCCCAATGTTGTGAAGATTAACGAAAACTTCGCCATCATAACCAGAATCAATCACACACGCGCCCACAATCAAACTAAGTTTGGATGCTACGCTTGAGCGATTCTTCACCTCAAGCATATAACCATGGGGCGTTCCAAACCGCAGGCCTGTCGGAATCAGCCGGCTGGTGCCTGGGTGAATCGCGATGATCTCCTGCGGCTCTGTTGCCGAATAAAACACATCCAAGCCAGCATCTGATGGATTGGCGCGCTGCGGCCGGTGGGCACTTTCACGCGTCTTTGTGTATTCTACTATCATTCTTCTTCGTCTCCTATAAGTCCTGCGAGCATGTTGAAATTTTCAACAACCTCGTCAATGTTTACCTTACCCTTGTAAAGTCGGTACGCCTTCACAGCCGCACGGATCTCGTCAGTATTGAGCCAGCCGTTCTCGCGGAACTCAGAGCGTAGCTCTCGCTTTTGCTCTTTGTATGGTTCGATACACTCTTCAATCGCCGCCAATGAACGAATATATTCCTTGACGTAGCGCTTTCTTTCTTCATTAGTTGAAGCCATTTTATCCCTCCTTGGATACTTTATTATTGTAACAAACTGCGATCTGTCTGTCAACTATTATTTGAAATCAAATTCAACTTTTACGCCAATCTTCATCTCGGGTACATGCAGCTTGTTAGCAAGCCTGTGGCGGCGGCATTCTTTCGCATCAAGAAACCAATCAGCATGTCCTTTCTCGTGAACAATGTCTAGAAAATAGTTTTCTTCATGGTCGCAGTTCTTTGCCATCATCTTGTAAACTTTTTGATTTAGTCTCTCGACTTCTTGGGCATTCGTTTTGATTTCCTCAACCTTGCCCCACCCCATCGAACTCACATCGTGGATCATCACAGTTGCATCAGGATCCATATAGCGTCTTCCCTCTGTGCCAAAACTAAAGAGGATGGCGCCGCATGACATTGCCTTGCCCTGAACAATGGTGGCCACGGGGATGCGAGAGTGTTGAATGTCAGAAATCATCGACATTAGGCTGTAGACTTGGCCGCCGTAACTATCAATTATAACCGGCAAGACAGGCTGGCCTGTGTTTTGCGCTCTCGCCACATCCTTGGAAAATTCCTGCGCCGATTTCTCGTCAAACTTGTTGACGCGAATAACTACGGGCAGACTCTCGCTTCTAAACTTTACCTCTTTAAGAAGAGGACTCGGTAAATATATAATGTTCATGTTTTATCCTAGTAGATTGTGTTTTTTCTGATAGCTTCATTAACCGGGAATTGATCGGCGGGGTATTTGCTTACTGTAAAATGGGCGGCTTCGATATTTCTATAGTTATTTAACTTGTAATAATGAACTTCTTCCGTCTCAATATCGACGCCGGCTAGCCAATGAATTCCAACATCAGCATAAGTAATGGTATTTCTTTTCTTTCCGTTCTCGGTCACCTTTTGGTTGTCCCTCTTGACTGATTGACGAAGCACTCCATTTTTTAATTTTTTAACCTGTATGGTCTCAAAATAATTGGGCGTTACCTCTACAATAAAATCATAAGGGGCATCACGGGCCCCATAATAGGTGCGCCAGCCTTTTTTACACATCTCTTTGTGTACGATAGCTTCTGCTATGTCTCCATCTCTATCTGTGTCTATTTTATACATTTCTTATCCTAGTAATTTAAATGTTTTGCCTATGGCGTAGGTTGAAAAACCCCAGTTCTCGTCGTACTTTAACTTAGCCATATATGGGCGGTTCAAATGAATACGATCTTTCTCGGGCCTAACTCCCCAGCATCTGATCTTAGTTAGTTCGTTGTTGGAGTCAATCACCTCAACAATCCAATAGTTCTTTCCGTTCTTTGTCTTTCTCGGGACAATCTTGCGCGGGATAAACCAGCACACCTGTAGTTCCTGATCGAACTCCGAAATTGGAGGAACGAACTTCTCTTGTAAGCGTTGCACTGTTGCCGGCGGAATTACCAAGTTAATCGGAAATACACCCGTCAAGTCTGTCTTGAACTGAATGATCTCCTCCTCGGTGAAATCTCCCTCTGGTCGGTAAAGCTCCAAATTCTCAGAAAATCTCTTGGGATTTTTTGGGCGATCTACGATACACGCAGACCAAAAATGCTTTCTACCAGTGAAGCGATCGTCAATGATATCATCGAGAGCACCAGCACGACAGAGCGCATCTAACGACTTTTTGTTCAGCTTAGAGTATGTGATACCCTCGTTGAACAAAAGCTCTTCGGCGTTGTTAAGCGGTCGGTTGGCAAGGATCTGATCGATAGCTGCCATGCCTAAGCCCTTGATAGACGTGAGCGGCTGAATCATTGTCTTGGCGTCATCGCTGATCTCCCATACCACACCTGACTTGTTAATGTCTAGTGGTCTAATGCCAAATCCATATTTCTTAGCGATGTTGATTGCCTTCTCCTTTCTAGTCTCGGGCTCCTTGTCGAGGAACGCTGCCATCCATTCTGCAGGGTAGTAGTTCAGCAACCACGCGCACTGAAACGAGATGATAGAATAGCTCACCGCATGCGACTTGTTAAAGCCATACCCTGAGAAAAACTCAAACTTGTCCCACAGATCTTGTGCTTGATCTCGCGCAATGTTGTTGGCAACGCAACCCTTAATGAACTTTGTGTGAAGCTTGTGTTTTACAGATCCCTTGCCTGTTCCTTTCTTCGTCAGTACCTTGCGCAACATGTTGCCTTCATCAAGAGTTAAACCGCCGAGCTTGTGTGCCAGCAGTGCGATCTGTTCCTGAAAGATTAGGAAACCGAACGTCTCCTGTGTGATCTCACAAGCCTCGTCTGATAGATATGCGATTTGGTGTGGGTGCTCCTTAGCCTCCACATAATCAGCGTCAACACCAGCCGATAGGGGCCCAGGACGAAAGATGGAAGTCACCGCTGACACGTCAATGATATTGTGTGGCTTGACCTTCGTGCAAAATCCTTGCGCTCCCTGCTCTGTGAACTGGAAAACACCTGCCCACTTACCGGCATGGAAAATGTTCTCGTATACCTCTTGGTTATCCAAGTCAATCCTGTCAGGATGAAGATTTTCGTTGTAATAGTCGCGCACCTGTGTGAAAGTTGGCTCGTCAACTCCGTGATGCCGGCGCAGGATGTGTTCGATGGCGCCTTCCATCATCTTTAACGTAGATAGGCCGAGCAGATCGAACTTAATGAAGCCCATCGGCTCAAGGTGCCTAACGTTCTGCCCTTCTGCCCACGGAGCCTGACGCACACCACCAGAATTAATCAGGGGCATGCTGCTGTCGAGGTCTTCTGCGATCACAACGCCACCAGCGTGACGTGAGCACGACCGCACCTGACCAACAAGACCTTCAACGTGAGCCCTAACTACTGGATACTTGTTCAGGTATGCGCGCAGAGACGGCGAGAATTCCATCACCTCCTCCCAGGTCGGCGCATAGATGCCGGCTTTGATGCCGTGCTTCCTCTTCGCCTCGGGCGTTGCCTCGCGCATCATAACAGAAGTAACCGTGTTTGCTTCCACAAATGGTACGTCATAAAATTTTGAAATGTCCTTAATCAAAGATCTCAACTGCAACGTGTTCCAGTTAGAAATCGGAGCAACACAATCCTCTCCCCACATCTCCACGAGCTTCTCCTTAAGGGCCATGCTGTCTGACACATCATAATCAATATCAGGATAATCGGTGGCATCCGAACGCAAAAAGCGCGAGAACAATAAGCCATGCCTGATGGGATCAACCTGCGTGATGCCCAGCGCATATGCCACCAGCGATCCTGCAGCGGATCCTCGGCCGGGGCCAGCAAGCATCATTTCTGTGGCCACATCGGCGATCGACTTCATCGTCAAGAAATACTTGGAGAAACCTCGATCGTCGATCACATCGAGTTCGTGTTTAAGGCGCTGAATATATTCAGGATTTTCGTGAAAGCCTCTTGCCTTTAGTCCCTCAAGGGAATATTGGACGAGCGCCTGTGTCGCCGTGAAACCGGCGGGAACCACAAAACTTGGGAGACGAACCGTATTATCCGGAAAGAACTTTTCGATGCGGTCAAAGGCGATATGGTGCGTTTCTTCGATGCTTTGGAGCACCAGCTCGTCATCATATTCAAAGCCACCTTCGGCTGAATATTGCTTGTAGCTCTTCCACATCTCATCCCCGTTCTTGGGATAAAGTTCATAGCCCACTTCTTCCACGCCATCGGGAAGTTCTGAACTCATGTATTCTGGTAAGCCTCCCTTGCCGAGCCAACCCAGTCGGGTATAAAGTTCTCGATCTTTCCAGGCTGTAGGATTTGGGTAGTGGCTGTCGGCCGTCGTAACAAGTTTAACATCATGTTTCTGTGCGGTCTGAATAATATACTGATTAAGCCTGTGTTGATCTTTGATGTTATTCCATTGGATCTCGGCATACCAGCGATCGCCAAAGATGTCAACCATCTTCTCGGTTGTCTCGGTCATTGCATTGAGCACAGCCTCATCACCTTCGTCACGATTTTCCCAGTAATTACCAGCATATACACCACCCAAGCATGCGGATGACGCGATGATGCCCTCGTTGTACTTCTTCAGCAAAGCATAATCAATGCGAGGATAGCGATAAAAGTTCTCCGATTGATAAGATTCTGACACAAGCTTGAATAGATTGCCGAGTCCTGTCTGATTTTGTGCGAGGAGCACGAGATGTCTGCGTCTGCGCAAAATGTCTTGTGTCTTTTTGCTGCTGCCCTCGTCTTCAACGGTTGCGCCTGATTGCTCGTCCTTCTTGACAGAGCGTGCGCGCTTCTTGTCTTCCATCGCCTTCTCGTATTCCTCTCGCCACTCTTCAATAGACGGAATGAAATACACTTCACACCCATAAATGGGTTTGAAGTCCTTGCCTTCCTCTTGCATCTTCTTTGCGTGTAGAACCTGATATGCTAACCCATTCATGTTTCCATGATCGGTGAGCGCTAGCGCCTCTCCTCCATTCTCATAACAAAAGTCCATGTGTGCCTGAGGATATCCCAGCGCATCAAAAATAGAACCCGCCACGCTATGCGCGTGCAGTCCTACAAACTTAATCTTGGATGTCTTCCGATTCATTCGTCCTCCTTAAAATCTTCAACCCTATATGGTATTTTAGCGTGTTTGTGCGCTTTTGTCAATGGTTCATATGGTTTTTGGATAAGATTTTTTGAGCCCAAATAAGAGCAGTAGTTATCCCAGGATGAAAGGTCGTAATACCAATCAACGTTTTTTTGGATTTTGTTTTTCTCGGATAGTTTCTGGAATATCTGGGCCAGTGGGAACTGGCGCGCCGACCATCGCTCGTCGTATGGCAGTTTCTGCGTCGGGAAAACTTGGCCGGGTGAACGGGGTAAATATTCCCGCGAGGTCGTTTGGTTTATGTAGTTTCTGCATGCTTTAAAATCATCTCCGTTAAATGTGAATGCTATAGGTAAGTCATCTTTAATCGTTTTGCCGTCGTAAGAAAGAAAAAAGTTGGCGTCCCTTGATGCAATCTCTAAGCGATGAGTACGCAAAGAAGGCAAATCGTAAGCAGTTAGAGGAAAAGAAACGTAGAACTTTTCTGGCAATACCCATTTTGAGATTTTTGCTGCTACCAGCCATGCGCTATATGCTCCGTAAAGAATAGACCATCCATAGGAATCTCGCTTATCGCGATCCTTGGGATGGATAGGGACGTAATAAATAGGTATTTCCTTGCGGTTTTCCGAAGGAAATTTGGTCATTGTGTCATAATAAACAGGATCATACACCCATTCGCCAATCGTATCTCGTATGATTGGGGCCAAATCATTGTTGGCGACAATCCAAATTGTTTGACATCCGACCATAGCACACTCGTAAACTGACTTCTGAATAGCAGTAAAGCCTGCGTTCACAGGCACCATAACCTCTGGTAATTGCTGATTAAAATCAGTTTCTAGGCCGGCAACAGGTATGATACCAGCCATATGAATATGCTGTGGCATTTACAAATACTTTAAAAATCTATCGTAGGCGGCACAAGACGTTTCAAGATCCGCAAGAAAAGATCGCTCCGATATTTTCGGAAGCGAAACCTGATCGTTTGCTGCTCTAGTCTCCACAGGATCTCTGCGCATTGTTCTGGAGATAGGTGTTGTTCGAAACTTATAATGTTTGGGGTTTCCGTTTGTTGAATAGCCATTTTGTCTTCCTCTCATTCCTCTTTTCTCCATCTCGGAGATCATTTTGAATCGCGCCATCGTCTCCCCATAGTCAAAATCAGTTAGTTGATCTTGTGTCAAGGTTGATACTACGCATGCATCTTTTACCGGAGAGTTACCGCACATTCGATCCGATGAATAAAACCAGATTTCCTTAACGAAATCATCGCCCACCCAAATGTAATCGACTTTGTGCTTGCCTCCGCTATTAAATGCTATCCAATCATAACATGTGTAGGTTGGATTAGCAAGCTCTTTTTCTTTCACGAGACCAGAAACATTATTGTCTCCGAAATAAAAGCAATTGGAAAAGTTTAACGCACCTATCTTGGAATATTCGTTGGAGCAAATTAAATGCTCTCCGTCAAATCTCATTGACGCGCAAAGATTTGCCAGCGGAACTTTACCATCGAGATTGAGCAGAAACAATAGGCGCTCCCAAAGCAATTCTTTTCGGAGACCCACAACTTTAACTTCGGTAATGTTTGTGAGTTCTGTTAATGTTCCCCTAGTAAGTTTAACGCACCCTAAGTCTATGTTGGGCGCAAGAAAGCTAAAGCGAAAGGGCCTGCAAGGCTCTGAAAAAAAGATAGGGTAGTTGTTATTAAATGCGAACAACACCGCTCTCAAACAACTGCCTACTACAATGTTATCATATTCAAGAATCATCATCGCACGAATCACTAGAACTAATATATCCTGTCCGCTCTTCGTTAACGACTTCTTCCAGCAGATCTTTGATGTCTAAGCCTGCGCAATCGATCTTGTTTTTACTCACATGATAGTGGCTGATAAAGCCAGAGAAACTACCATACTTCACGTCTTGCTCATATTTTGTAGAAGTAGATCCGAATTGATTTTCCGGCGCTTCATATGGGATCTCGGCCGCTTTGTGAATAGCTTTCCAGAGAGCTTTGAGCGCGCGAATCTGTACGGGATAAAAATCTGTAAATTCATCGAGCTTGCGGCCGTGAACCCACCCATCTTTAACGAGGGGGCGTTCACCAAAACCATTGCGCTCGTACCAACTCTGATATTTTGGGTAGTATGCATTTGAAATCTCAACGCCAACCGATGCGCGGTTCACGCGCTCGGACCCCGCATGCCATGCGGCGTGTTGCATATCTAAAGTTTGGTAGATTGTGCCATCGTTATCGATTAGAAAGTGTACAGATATTCCCCGTTTATCTAACACGCGTTGACAAGATCGAGAGGACAAGCACACATCCCAATGATTTACGAATAAACGAATGTTGCGTTTTGGCCGGCCGGAATAATCATAATATGCTCCAGCCTTCGCTTCTAAGGCGCCTTCTTCTGACCACAGCACAACTCTGTCCCAATCGATGGAAGTAAAGTTGCCCCGATAAACAATATAATTTGAGTAATGACGATATTCAGGCTGATAATCATCGATATCTGCTTGTCGGTCAGTCCATAAGCGACGAAATGTGGCGGGCCCACATAATCCATCAGCTGATAAGCCTTTGTCTTTCTGCCATTTCTTAATGGCGCGCGATAACTTATCATCAAAATATTTCTCACCAAACCATGTCGGATCCCATCCAAGCTTAGCACCTGACGATTCATTATAAAAGTTTTTGTCTATAGTCATCACAAGTAATTCCTAATTTAGTTAATAATTCCCACTATATAATTATCAAGAACGATGTTTATTGTGCTATTATTTATAGTTATTTCCTCGATCATTGATTTATCGACAATCACAGATGCACCATGGGCTATTTGATCTTTAAACCGGACGTCCGGGGCGTAGCTCACCACTTCTGCTGTACCGTACCTCTCCTCGGTGGGTTTAAAATCATCTGGTAAAACAATGCCGCTGGTGGTTTTTAAATTTGGTGGGTCGGTTAATTTAATTTGGATATATCTGTTAACGGGCTTAAACATTTCCCACCTCTTGTTCTAAAATCTTTTCTTGAATTTTGTATAACGTCTCGCTCAAAAACACCTCCTCTTGTGATTCGCATTTTTTACAATACATTGTTACATTAACATGACCACCAACCATCGCACGTATATTGCCGGTTGGGGCCCAATGACATTCGGCGCCGTCTTTTCGGCAGCGACGTCGGAGAATCCTATTTTCCATTAAATGATTAAAATTCACATCTCACCTCAAATCGTACACGATTCTCCATCGCAAAACTTTGTGCCCGAACCACCTTGCTCAACATCAAACCTTTGGATGGGAGTTATATTATTAATTAGTTCTTCATAGGTTTCTTTGCTGATGGGTTCATAAGGCGCTTGGATATATCCTGTCTCCTTATATCTCAAGAAAGAGACGGCTTTTAGTCTTGTCTCATACATTTCTAGGGCGTCCTTAATTTGATGTGCTTCTTCTGGCTTAAAGGTAACGGTGATTGAAACTGAATTATCAGCCCAATAGTATTGATATTGCGCAGCGATTTCAAGTTGTTCCCACATAGAGACGGAGCGCTTTCCTTTCTTAAAATGTGGCTCATGCACGGGAAAGTCAACACAAACAGTATTTGGAGAATACTTATCATCTTCCATATTATACCCCGCCTCTTCTAAAACTTTAAGCAATTCTGAATCTTTTGAGAATCTTATCCGTCTAATATAATACTCATCTTCTGGGAAATGAATGCCCGGAGTAGAACCATTAAGCAATGATACTGTTCCCGAAGGCTTGATACTCGTTGTGCGGATAGACTTAGGAATGCACAACCAATTTGAATATTCTTCGTCTAGTTCTCGCACATAATTATAGGCGTTGTTACACCAGCGCAGCATCTCGCGTCGGCCGTGCTTGTTAAAAGCCTGAACGACTCCAGATTGCGAAAGGCCAATGCGTCGATTCTTCAGCATCTTTGCGTTTGTCTCGGGCCAATGTGTGTTAGAGAGCGTGATTGTCTTTCCATACAGATAGGCGATCTTTAGAGTTCTTAAGTAATCTTCATAAGTATCATGCTTTGCTGGGAAAGTCTCAACTAGGCAACATAGCTCTGCGTCTTCAAGTTGTTGTTCCACGCAAGGATTAAAGCCGGCGACATTTATATCATCAAGACGCTCGCCATCTTTAAATCGCCCACGTGTGCGCGCATTATTTAACCAGATATACCCTGGCTCTCCGTTCTTTTGCGATTGTTCTGCGTGCCAAGTATAATCCATTCCGACAACAGCGTTGAAGGAATTGTTAGATCCCCATCGATGATGATAAAGTTTCTCTTGATCATTTTTCATCTCCAGATAATGTTTATCATCATAGGCCCCCATCGCTAACGCAGCAGAACGACGAACATTGCCGGCCACCACACAGCGGCCGATTAGATTTTCTGTGTCTACGATGTCTACAGAGGTAATAGGATCGCCAACCTTGGACGAATACATTTCTATCAAATTTTCGTGGAGTTCTTTTAGTGGGCCGTGGCCCGATGATGTGCCGCCAAATCCGCGAATTGGGGCGCCTTGAGGACGAATAGCTGAGTAATCAAACTTAGGCACCTTAGCGCCGAAGAAAAAGCCATCCAATAAAACGTGCACCGAATCAACCCAGCCTTCACGTGAATCATCAATAATGAGAGTGTCATTAGTAAACTGGGGCTCTTTGATTGTAATGCTGTTCTCGCCCTCGGTATCAAAACCTACGCCGATTCCAACCATTAGTGCGTCCATCATCCACGCGAAAAGATAACCGCCTTTGGTGGCGAGATCTCGCGTTGAGCGGAAGGCGCAGTTAAATAAACCGGCGGCTGTGCGTTCTTCTACAAACTTAGTGCCCATCATCCACAGGCCGCGGCCGGGCGGAGTCCACTTAAGATAAAACAAGCGCTCATACGCATCCTTAGCTGTGCTCTGCGCTTTGCTATCGATCCATTCGAGGCCGAGATGGAAAACGTGTTGCTTCTGCATATTGAACATGCCCTCGATAACACGGCGGCATGTTTGCCACCATTCTTCAGATCCGGAGGCCTCTGGATCAAATTCACTTAAACGTCTAGCGTATGTTCGTTTGAAGGTGACATATCCCAGCGGGCCCCAGGGCACTTCAGCCTCTCTATAAGGGTCAATAAATGTATCTGATAATCTAAAGCGGCGTATGTTTTCAAGTGTTCTCATCTTCTATAGTTTCCTTTTCTATGTTTTGTATATTGTGCTGCCAATAGTTGTTTTTGTGCGGCAGGGTTTAGCGCCACGGGCGCTGTTACCACTTGATTATTTTGCCCGGGCGCGCTAACAGCGGGTGCCGGAGGCAAAATCTTGATATTAACCGTTGATGTATCCATAAAAATAGGATAGATCATTCCGTCTGGGCCATTTCTATTCTTTGCAATAAACAACTTGCCCTTGTTGTTTTGTTTATCTTCGATCGTTCGCGATACAGAAAAGATAAAATCAGCCACGAAACACTTGTTGAATGCTTCGGAGATCTGCTCCATCGTTATGACTTCGGCGCTCAATCCTGAACGGTTTGTTTGAGAAGCAGTCCAGATTGGGCATTGAAACTCCGTTGATAACGCGCGCAGCTCTTCATAAATAGATTCCAATTCGCTTCTTTTCTCTTTTCTCACAAGGACTGGTTTTAAAAGATCAGCATAATCAACGATGATCATTCCAGGCTTTATGCCTCGCTTTACAAGGCGAGATAGATGCGCGCGGATTGTGTTTGTAGATGCAGACTTTGTAGGATATTCCTTGATAATCAGGGAGCCGTCAAAATCTTTAATCTCTTCATAGATTTCTTGCTTAAAATTCTTAATATCGGTGAGGGGGTAGCTCGTGATACAGCTATCATATCGGTTGCCGATCACCATATCCTGTAATTCTAAAGTATAGTGTATAACGTTCTTGCCTTCTCTGAGCGCATTTGCGCCGAGATGAACAAGTACCATGCTTTTTCCTGCGCCTGTTGGAGCGATTACAACTCCGAGTTCGCTGCGGCCTAAGCCGCCGCCGATGATCCCATCAATGTCTTTCCATCCAGTACTAACAGGTTTTCTATGCTTTGGAGCAAATCGCGCCTCGAAATCTGCGAGGTAATCATACCCGAAATTGTTTTCAGATCCAAGTTTAAGTGCCTCATTAATGACATTAGAGATTTCATCAAAGGAGCAGTTTTGAAGAAGTCCAACTGATTTCATCATGGCTTCTTTAAGGTTTTGCTTTCGACAAAAATCTAATGAAGTTTCCTTAATATATTCGCTATCGTGTAGCTCTCTTGTATGAATTCTCGCATAATAATCACGGACTTGCTTTTGAACAACTTCGTCTTCATTATCAAGCTCTGTACGAAGAATAGCAATGAACGCTTCTACGGACGGATGCTTTCCATACTTTGTGCGATAAGTCATAACCTTTTGCAAAAAAATGCGAAGGTACTCCAATTCTAAAAAATTAATGTCCAGCACCTCTGTGATCTGATCGGCGAACGATCTATCCTCAAAGATTAACTGAACAAGCCCTTCTTGGAAGGATTTCCCATACCTTCCGAAGTTTGCTTTTTCTGCTATCATTTATGCCCTCTTATGTGTCTTTTGTAATTATAGCCGATCCTTCCCGAATGTCAAGATAAGATCAAACTTTATTTAGTTGTGTTGTCAACGCACTCGTAATTGATCTTGTTTAACTGTGTCTTAAGATCTTCCCAGTTTAACTCACCAAATCCGTCTTCGCGCATCATGCGAATTAACTCTGTTCTATTGAATTCACATTCAAAGTTTTCTATGTTTTCTTTTGTGAACATTTTTGCCTGAAAAGACATTTGAGGAGCATAAAGCTGCATCATTTTATAGTTATGCTCTACTAGTCCTTTGTTTTCTATCACGCTATCATAAAACTTCACTCTCGATCCTTCTGTGTTCTTCTTGCAATAGTCGATCACGTCAGGAATGTTATAGGATTTGCTCTCGCACAAGAATGGCAAGCGCTTCTGAATCGTCTTTAAACCCGCGCCCTTGATGCCGGGAAGATTGTCGGAAGTGTCGCCGGCCATTGCTCGGGCTAGCGCCATATTTGTTGGATGAACACCTGTTATCTCCACAATGCGATTTGTATTCAGCATCTCGTTGACTGTGGGGCGCCACAGCACCGTTTCGGCATCGCACAGTTGCATGAAATCCTTGTCATTAGATACGATGATCTTCTGCCATCCTTCATAGTGTTCCATTTGTGTTACATATGCGATGATATCATCAGCTTCAATTTCTGGAAGGAGTACTTGGATAATCGGCATCTCGTTCATATATTCAATGATGCGCTTTTGCTGCCAGATCTTGTTCTGCAGCTCTTCATCCTCCGTTAGATTGCGCACGGCTCGATTAAGCCTGATAGGCTTCCTTCCGGCTTTGTAGTTCTTGTCCATTTCCTTGCGCTTGCGGGAGCCGTTAGGGCCATCCCACGCAATGATAATGTTGTCTGGATTTGTTTCTCGCGCTAACTTCTGAAGGATCTTAATGAATCCCTTTAAGCCGCCGATCGGCTGTCCGTTTGAAGACAGTGATGGATCGACAATATATGCTCTCAAATATGCGTTCAACGCATCAATAATTAATACTCTTTTCATTTATACGATTCCTTGTTGAAGATTTTTTACCATTTCGTCTATGGATAGGCCCGGTGGCATGGAAAAGTTCCTATTTTTATCTATAAGGATACAGCACACTCCATCATACCATCCGTGTTGTTTACAGTCATTAGCAAAGCCAATCAACCTTGCAGATAGCTTGTCGCATAGAGAATCACCAATACACAAATAGCCCGTCTTTACATTCGGATATGCTCTTTTCAAAAAAGTCGCACAACCTACCGCTTCCTCAATTCGATTGTTAAAATTTTTCGCCGCCGATTTGTGTAGCGACTTCAATTCGATCACTGCTTTTAGCTCATCTTCTCTCCAAATAGAAAAATCCCACCTTTTTGAACGATAGGAGAATTCCTTAATGGGGGCGCCCTTCTTTAGTTCCAATGAATCATCTTCTAGTTGTTCCCTAACTAAGGAGTAAAAGCCCTTCAAGTGGCTGTCTTTTCTTTTATTATCCTTATCGCCATGATATTCATTCAAAACTGTAACAATATTATTTTTCAAAATAATAACCCCCTCAAGTCATAATACATTATAACTTATTGAGGGGGTTAGGTCAAGTGTTTTTTTCAGAATCTGAAAACAATCACCCACTTGCCGCGGACATGATTCCACTTCCACATAAAGTGTGGCTTATGGTGAGTCATCACCCAGTGACCTCGATAAAAATACACGGCGTGGCCAGATCGGGCGCGCGGGGGTGGTGTCGGCTTTGCCACATTATAGTGGTGGTGCTTGTGGGTTGCGTGAACGTGGTGCTTTTTGGGAGCGTGGTGCTTATGCGGCACAGCTCTCTTCTTTGCCTCAGCAATATTAAGCTGTGTTGCCAAGAGTAGCGTTGTAATTAATGAAGTCATGACTTCTCCTTGTGTGGTACTGTTAAATCTTCTGGTTCTGTATAGAAAGCATCGGCGCTTCCTTCACGTTTATCAAACTTCTGAATAATCTCTTCATCCATCAGACGCAGAACCCTCTCTTTAAATTCATTATCAGTTGTAATTAGCTGTGTCCATTTTGATGGTTGGAACTTTTTCTCGTAGTCGTCTAACTTTAACGTATACCATGCGCCGGCGGAAGTCAAGCAATCAGATGACTTAATCGCATCAAACCAACTTTCCTCATCACGGATCCCAACCTCGTTGCCCCAAAGAATCCGGAAAGCGCAGGATCTACCTTGAGTTCCAAAGCGAGACTTTTCAAGTTTAACCTTAACCTCCGAACCGATACGAAATCCCTTCTCATCTGTAACAAATGAAGACTTGGCTTTACGACCGGTGAGCCAAATACGCAGAGAATACGCATATATCATAGCTTTTCCACCGGGAGTCATGTAAGGCGTAGTCATCGCAATCGATCTTGCGGCTGGTCCTTGTGGAATGTTTGTCTTCAATTGGTTGAGGACAATAAACGTTGCTTGTTTATCGGCGATAGGAATCGTCAGCTTTGACATTCCCTTTGCTAAAATTCTTGCCTTCATTGCCATCGATGATTGAGGATTAAAATCGCCCTCAACATCTGAAATTGCTGGTGTAAATGCGAGCGAATCCCAGATCAAAACTAGTTGCTCGTCTGTTGCACCGAGGAGTTCTTCGATTGTCTCCAGCACAAACTCGACAGATGATGCCTGAACGTACATTAAACGGCTCAAATCGCAGTCTGCTGCCTCTAAAAAAGTTGGGTCGATTGCTGATTCAGAATCAAAATATACAACGAGCTTGCCCTGTTTCTGGGCGTTTGCTGCTATTTGTGCAGCCATATAAGATTTGCCTGTGGATTCTAATCCTGCAATCTCGGTTACTTTGCCGACAGGAATGCCGG
>Ga0208010_1000346_pt1 | contig 16489 bp, 23 predicted proteins | sample 2_EtaG_FD_184074 | JGI IMG/M metagenome (GOLD analysis project Ga0208010, IMG submission 184074) | Marine viral communities from the Subarctic Pacific Ocean - 2_ETSP_OMZ_AT15125 metaG (SPAdes) (version 2) | ecosystem: Environmental > Aquatic > Marine > Oceanic | place: Pacific Ocean | collected... | reverse complement strand
AGTCTCCCCAACCCAGCGTATACGAACATATTTATTGCTCGCTTCGGTTACAAGTCCAATCTTGCCAGCATAACCCTGGCGAATTGCACGCTTGTTGTCTTTCCCTCGTACCAGAACACCCGCCTTGTATTTGGACTCGGGCGGTTTTACAGAATGAATAAGCTGGGTTACATTCTTAACGAAATAGCCAGCATGATAATCAGAGTAAAAGTCATCTTGATCGCCAACACTGCGGACCTTTAGGCAAATAGCCTCGTTGTCCATATTATCGCCGCCATTACCAAAAAAGCTGATAACATAGCCGCCATACTCTCCGTAGTAGCTGCCATTATCAGTTCTTGTTAGCTTAATGTCGAGTGCTTTCTCGACTTTTGTGATTGCCTTACCAAGCTTCATTCCTATCCCTTTCTTACATATATAATATACCTTTTTTTGAGGTGTTTGTCAATGCTTATATTGTCAAGAGAATGTCAAGAGAATAATTTTATTTCTTTGTAAGACCATCATAATATTGGTTTAGTGTGATGTCTAAATATAGTGTCGCTATTTTGTCGGCATATTGCGAATCGATACCATCTATTGTTTCTATTATTTTAACTAGAAATTCTTTTGTTGATTCTTGTTTGGCAGAAGAATCGGTTTTGATACTGACTTCCATAATCTGGAAAAGCTCGTCTGCAACCGTTTTAGCATTATCTATTGCTATATATTTGGCGGCGTATACCCTGGTGAGCGAAGCTACTTCCATATACTACATAGTTTAAAATAATGAAAGTAATTGTCCGCACAAAAGTCCGTCTAACCATATAAGAGTAAACACCAACCACCATGTTAGTTTTTGTTTGCCGTGGAGTACTTCATTCCAAATGTGTGTGAGATCGTTCATATGTTTATTTTATTCTGCGACGGCTTTCGATAGCTAACTCGATTTCTTCTGTAGGGATGTCTAGTGCATCTTTAATATCCCAAAGTACCTTTTCAATCTCGTCAGTTGTTTCACAAGTTAAGTCTTCATTAATATGATATGTTTCCATAATTTCTTTTGAAGCATTATATCGTATACGATTTCGATTTCTAATTCTGTCTCTTGTTGTTTGTAGTCTATCCATTTTTTCTCCTTAAAGTAAATGGGATCCAGAGCTTCGCTCTGGATCCCCGAACATTGTCTAATAATTAGGTTACTCAACCAAAAGTGGTACCGTTTCACCGGAAAACACTTGCGAGTAGATGGGTAACCCATCAGGTCCAGCAGCAAGAGTTCTTGACATATTAAACACTGATACGCCGCCCCAGCCTTCTGGTAACCCTGCTAGCGCGGACGAGGGGACAACAAATGCTCCATCATCTTCGAACTTGCACAGCACTTGTTGATCCATAACCATAGAAGCAAAGAAGATATCTCCACCGTCAGCATTGTCATAACTTATCGATAGAGAGCTTCCATTTGCCGTTAAAGCGTCCGTGGAAAAATATACTTGGTTTGGTATCGTCGCGAAATTCTCAACCGACCAGGGACCAAAATAGGTATTAAAATCTCCATCAGCTTCCACACTTATAACGTCACTTTGCTTAAAATCTGGACGATTTGTGGTTAATGTTCCATTTTCAGTTTCGAGAGATTCCCAGTGATAAAACGGAAGTCCGTTTTCCTGATCCTTTTCCATTTGATAAGAATCACGGACACTGGACACTTCAACCCAGTTTCCTACAGATCGAGCACTAGCTGGAATTCCAGGATATGCACTTTGAGGAAAAAGAGCAACTATTTCTTCATTAGTGCCTTTCCAGCACTGATCAATTTCCAAGCTTTCCCAGGGATCGTTACAATATAGCGGATCCCCCGGTGGATCCCAAAACACGGCTGATAAAGAATCCGCACCAACTAAGCCCTGGTCAGTATCATCGATAACTGAATCATAGTTTCCAACATTAACTGCGCCTGCAATTCGACAAACATCAATTTGAAGATCTTCAATTGGCTCACAATCAGCAGCAGACGACCCTTCACTATCCATAAAAAAGGCACCTTTTTGTTTTGTCCAAAGTCGATTACCTACATATGTGTTGCCTGTAAACTTTACTGAATCTCCTACCATAATACTGCATGTATATTTTCCTTCTGTATCAGTGGTTGTAGTTGAGGTTGTCTGTCCGCCAGCACAAGTGACTTCAGCACCACGGATTGGAAATCCGAGGATATCGATCACACGACCTTGGGCACAAGATGGAACAAAGCCTTGATCACAGTTCCACCAAGAAAAATGATCTGCTAAAAAATTAAAGTAAAGATTATCGTGATCATCTGCAACAACAGTACCAACTCCTTCTTCAACCCAAATTCCTAATTCGGTATCAAACGACCAAGTGGCTTCCTGATCGCCTTCAGATAAACGAAGATTTTCTGGTAAGTCACCATTAACAATTGGAAACTTAATCTTTGCAGGAGTATCAACTGATAACTTCTCGTTATTTTCTCCATATAGAGATATATCGACCATACCATATGAAACTAATTGTGAAGCCTCATTACTTCCATTAGCAGACAAGTCACGCGGTGCGCCTTCAATATCGGTAGTATATGGATTAACATAAGTTGCTTCAACCAATACATCACCACGGTATTGTTCGCCAGTACTGGTATTAATAAAGTGACTTGGTTCAAAGTTAATTTTGATATCACCAATATCTACCACCTCTACATCCCAACTACTAATTGTCTGACTTCCATCAATTTCTAAAAGAGTTGTATTAGAAGTAACTGTTTCCCAAGTAATCAGGCTCGTAACTTCATAATTTTTTGCATATCCCTTTTTAGAATATGAAATGACAATATTGTCAGATGACTGAATTCCCGAAAGAGTATAGGATCCATCTTCAGCAGTGTGTACTGTTAACCCTTGCGCTCTAACTGATACAAAATCCAAAGGATCACCGGTTTCGCTCATGACAAAGCCAGAAATTCTGCCTTGTGTCTCTTGTGCCTGATCGATGACACTATCTGTTGTATCATTATCTTTATTCGAATTACAAGCCGGGAGGGCAAGTAATGATATTAGTACTATTTTATTCATATTTATTTCCTTGTTTTAGTATATAAAGTCATATTTCGGTCTGAACGTAACCAGTCATATGATCTGTTTTTTTAAATTCTGCTATTCTTTCAGTTTAACAATGCAATTAAATAGCTCATGCACCCAGCAATTCTAGTAGCTCGGCTTTCTTAAGCTTTGCATACCCTTTGAGTCCTCTTTCTTTTGCAACTGCACGCAGATCTGCAACCTTTAGTCCTGTTAATAGAGTAGTAGCTGCTGACGACGTAGTATTGCCGGATTGAATTTTGATTAATTCAATTTCGAAGGTAAGCTCTTTGCCAGCAAGAGGATGATTCATATCTAGTGTTACCTCTGTATCATCATATTCCTGAATTGTGGCAAGAAATGGCCCCTGTGGACCAGTGCCTTGTACGGTGTCACCGATTACTAATGGATAGTCAGCACCAAAAGCTGTTCTTGGTACTCTTTGTGCTGCATCTGGATAACGAGGTCCATATGCTTCATCGTGTTCCAAGGTAACTGTCTTGGTCTGTCCTGGTAACATTCCGATTACTGCCTTGTCGAATCCTTTGATCATCCTTCCTGAGCCAACTTGAAAGTTAATTGGCTCATTACGGTTATGAGAGCTATCAAACTCTGTTCCGTCTGCTAATGTTCCTTTATAGTGTACTGTTATGTTGTTTCCAACTTCTACTGTTTTCATAATTTTTCCTTTTTGTTTGTAGAATAAATGGTGGAGGCGGCGGGAGTCGAACCCGCGTCCAAAGCACATTAAAATTCAAGTCATTCACAAGTTTAGTTGATTTTTTCATAAACTAACAAAATAGACGGTTATAATCTGACGCTGACCGTCCTGTTGCGTCAGATGGTTTGATTTTTACAACTTATCTGTTGTTTTGCTCAAATTGGATAGAAGGTTTTGAGCAACCTCCCGATTAAGCCGCTAAGCGGATTTCGTCGAATGCAACGTTATTGTTGGCAATTGTGTTTTTATAACATGTTTTAAGTCTTTGTTATCGTTGACTACTTGCACTATTCTTTCTTCTTACCTTGTCGAATCCGTTTCGTCCCCTTGTAATGTTATATTATAACCTATATAAATACTTTTGTCAACTTATTTTTCCAAAAAATAATTATCTATATTGTATTTTTTAAGAAGCTTATGCATTTCTACTTTTTTAAGTCCTAAAAATCTCATTGCCTCACCCTGTGTTCGAGATGCTGAGAATGTATATTTTAATACTGCGTCTTGAACTATGCTATGTAACGAAGCCCAGACTGGTAAACCAAATAACCTACCATCTAATGTTTTACTGGCTAATTCCAACTTAAGTCCAATAACTTCTTCTAAAGTTAACTGACTTAACATAATTTCAAACTCATCATTCGATCTTTGCTCGCGTCTTAGCTTTTTAGCTAAACTATAATATCTGTTTTTTCCTTGGCGTTTTCTTTTCTTTTGCCAACTCATTTGCCCACCGTCCATCCTAGGGTATCACACTTTTAAAGCTGTTTTAAAAGATTTTTTTATTTTTTTTATAAGGGATCAGACTCTTCATCCATTATTCCAGTATCGACTTCTGGTTCGGGTTCGGCTCCTACCTGCGCTGATGCCGCCTTTCTTTGCTCATAGTCAGGATTTTCAGGTTCTGGAATTACTTTTTGAAGTTCGTCTTCAAATTCATCAAAATAAAGCTGAAGATTAGTAATAATAAAGTCGGCATATATATCGCGGTCATTGGGATCATATAGATCGGCATAAGTATTAACAATAACGTTCTCAATTTGGTCCATACCTCGCAGCGCTCCCTTTGCGCCTGTTAAGTCTTGGCCTGATATCGCAAAAGATTCAAGTTCTTCCTTGTCAGAAGCTTGCGCTGCGTCCGCAGGACGTTCATCTGGTTTCTTTCTGCCGATATCGATGCGTTTTCTTGGATCTGGTACACCATCTCCAACTGCCACACCGATGGCTTCTTCTATTTCTCCAATTCTTTCATCAGGGTCTTGATCGGGAGTAGCATTAAAGTTTGTATCGCCCCGAATAAGCAAATCTTGAACTGCGTTTAAAATATGTGTTCGATATGAATCTCTTTGTTCTTTAGATGTGCGAAGCGAAGTATAACCAGTTTCAAGCTCAGGAATAATCTTTTTAAGAGTTGTTCTCAGATATGAAATTCCAGTAGATTCATCCCCCTCACCTTCTTCTTTAAGAAGTCTACGGACGAGGTTGCGAAGCCGTATTTCCTCTTCTAACAAACCTGTGTATTTGGTAAGCTTGCGTTCTCTTATAACCCGGATCGCTTTTCTAATCTGCTCTCTCAGCCTTAATTCTTGCAAAAATTCTTGTCTATCAATCTTCATCCTGTGAATACTCCAACATCTAATAAATAGTTTACAACTTCGTCAACTTCACTTTGTTCTCGGGCTATTTTGTATTTAGGACCGACATTTCCAGTTTTGCCTGTTTCGGGGTCTTCTTCGTTTGTTCTATCGTCTGCATCCCTTGTGCTTGGGTTGTTTGAGCCGGGTTTTCCCCGAACTCCCCTATCTTCTTGAAAGAACATTTCTTCTTGTTCGCCTGCTGTAGATAGTAGTTCAGCGTGATTCGGAAGTAAGTACCACCAATTTGTCATTGTCCCATGTGACCCCTTTTCTCTTCTCCAGGCGAGATGTCCCTCTCGCTTAAGTTCGCTGAACGATGTGAAAACAGCTTTACGTAATTCGTCTTCGGAAACATGTTCCCAGTGCGCTCCGCGAGCCTGCTTTGTGATGTAGTGTATAATATCCTTATCCTGTTTTGGACCCCAGGCGATCAAATAATATCTTATTTGCATTTTTAGAGATCCAAGTTGTTCCCTTGATATGCCGCCATTTTCTTCAAACATAGCCACCTGTCCTGACGATCCTGGTACCAAATGTTGGTGTTCAGGGACTAAATACCAAAATTTACCCATGTGCCCGTACTCTCGGTCGAGGGGCGATTCTTCCCCTGCACTGTGAAAATCAATACGCCCTGATTCTTTTAATGCATAAGCTGGTCTAAGAAATCTGTTTATATTGGCGAGTGCTCGCTCGCGGGTCGAGGCATTCGGCGGCTGCCTGAAGTGCGAGAGATAGATATCATATTCTTTAGAAGGTCCATTTTCCTGAAGATAATTAACAATATCCTCTTCAGTCATATCCTCTGGATATTTTTCAGGGTCGTATATATCTTCATTTTCTTCAAGCCACGTCATCTGGGGATCTGCTCCGGGCACCATATGTTGATGTTCAGGAATTAAATACCAATAAGTGGGTCCGTTAGGCTCGTAGTAGAAGTTTGCACGTCCTGTTTTTTTTAGATTAGCCATTGCCGAAACCCAACCGCCAGGGTGGGTATCCAGCGCTTGAAGGGTTCGGCGCATATCACGGATTCTTGAAGGTCCGTGTTCTTCTAAATAATTGATAATGTGCCCTTCCATGGCTTCTACACCTTCATTTTCTTGGAGAAAAGATCCTTGAGGATCTGCTCCGGGCACCATATGTTGTTGTTCAGGGACTAAATAATAGATAGAACCTGCATATGCGGACTTATAATAATCTCCAACGCGATGCTCGGCTGCTAATTGACGTAGCGCGGTGTTCAATGCGGGGTCTGGGTGAAACCTGCCGCCTGGGATCCCGCTGCCTGGGACCAACTGGTGACTCATTCCATTATACGATGTTGGTCCTTTCTCACGTAAAAAATCAACAACCTGTTCTTTCATAGACTCTACAGCTACTTGGTCGTGTTCTTCTCTAAAGATTGTGGGCTTCTTCTTTTTTTTGTCTCTTTTCCCTGCGCCGACACCAATCTCAACATCTCCTCCTGCCATCGAAGATATCTCTTCAAGTGCTGTTTCTACGTCTAAATCGTCCTCTACAACCTTCTCTAGTAAATGATACAGGTCTAGACCCTCGGCAATATTGTAGATGGCACTAGGGTTCAAGGGAGGGGTCGCAGAGGTATCCTCATCATAGTTTGGTTCCTCATGTTTCTCATAGGATTCTGTTCCGGCTAAACTATCCAGTAGGTTTTGGAGGTTTTTATCGGATTTGCTTTTTAGAATTTGAGGAGGCATATGATACTTAAATTCTTCTAAGTCATTTTGAGCAATTGCGTCTCGCATATAAGTTGCACTAATAGGTTCACCAGCATGTTTGCTTCCAGCGGGATATGTATAGTCTTCTGCCCGAACTTTAACTGGAGGCTCTGTTACTGTAAGTCCATCACGATAATATCTGCTCCCCGGTTGATGGGACTTTGCAAATTTAACTGCCCGTTCGTAATCGCCACCTTTTGTGCTTGCTCCGAGTGCAACGACCATATTTCCTTCTTTAAGTTCCGAAGGTTCAATTTCTTGTACTATATCATAAGCATCTGCCATTGGGTTTTCATAATTTTGACCCTGCTTATTCAGTCTTTTGCGTGCCCTTACGAAAGTCACATTTGGACCTTCGGTAATCCCGTATTCTTTCCAAGTTCGAACCGCTTCATCAAACCCAATGCTGACTTGTCCAGAAGTATCGGTTCGTTCTAAATCTCCGATAACAATTGCGACTCTTTCAACAGATGGGTGGTCAAGATACGACTTAACCAGATTATAGTGTCCAAGATGAGGAGGTTTAAATCCACCGGGAACCAAAACAAGAAACTTTTTGTCTTCTGGATTACTTGGTTCATTTGTGACTGGACCCACATCGGCGTGAGAGGGGTGATTAAAGTGTGTTTCAGCTTCATTTAAGTTTTGTGTGTTCATAGGGGGCACTTTGCCGCGTCCATACTTAAAAAGCCCAAGAAGTTGATTTGCAGGAGCAAAATTTCCAGTAAATTTATAAACCTGATCTCCAATTTGAAAAACAAACCCCTCCACGGCCGTATTAATATTGCCATGGTGCTTGAGTTTTTTAAGCTGCTGATAAAGCATTTCGTGTGCCTCTTCAGCACCAGGACCAGTATATGCTTGGATAGTCTTAATTGCCTCTGCCACCTCGTTTTTAAGTCGTGTAACTTCTGCATCATTATCAAGAATATAGGCGCTTTGAAGCCCACGTAGAAGTTCAACCGAGAAATCATGAATCGCATCTTCAATCGGAAATATATATTTCTTTTTTAATGCAGGACCATATTTTATTACTGTGCTTATTACGCTTCGTTGTGCGGCGGGAAAGCCTTTGGCAATTTGTGGGATGCCTAGGCTCCCTTCTTTCTTTAATATCCTATCAACTGCGTTCTGCTTTACCTCGTCCGAGAAATATCCCAGTTTTTCATCCAAATATTCCATTATTTTTGATTCTAAGAACTCTTCAATGGTCATACTGCCGGAAAAACCCGCTTTTTGCATCTTGTTTAGTGCAATATTAAGATCATAATCATCGGATAGCCGGTTTAATACAAGTGCAGCAGTCCTACGAACAGAAAAAGACTCTCCTTGGAGCGTTTCTTCAAATCTATCAATTACTCTATCTAAAGCGGCAGAATTTGCGCTAGCATCAATAACTTCTAATGCATCTGTTTCAGGGTTGTATATTTTGTGTCCAACAAAGTGCATGGAAACAACATTTGCGTCATAATTCACTAATTGTTCAGCGCTTGGTCCCTGAATTTCTGTATTATAGAAAATTTCACCATTTTCTCCGAAGATTGAGGCTAATTCCTTATCTGAAAGAGTCTCAAGCGCTTTACCGTAAGCTCTGAAGGCATCTAGGTAAACTTTACGGACTTCTGGACCACCTTTAAACTCCCGTGCCGCAAGAAGTCCAAAATCCATGCCCCCCTTAGACATATCTCCTTTATTCCGTGCTGCGCGTGGTTTCCCGTTAACATATCCGAGATAAATGTTATAACCATCTGTTTTTTCAGTGCCCTCGATTTCGCCTTGTGAAGCAGCGGAGAGGATTTTCTTGATTTGGTTATATGTTAAAGAGGGATCACCATAAAGATGCATCATTGGTCCAGCAACGCCACCCATGATTAACCCTCCTTGTTTTCTTCTAAAATACTAATTTGTTCTTCTAGCCGTGTTACTGTTTCTTGTAACTTTTTTGAATGACGCTTTATTTCTTTAAGTTGTTGCTTTGCCACTGCGAGTCTGCGTTGTTCTGTTAATGTACGAGGCTTAAAAGAACTTAATGTTTCAGCTAAAGCTTGGACATATTCACGTATGCCGATTTCTTCATTCCTTCCTTCTGCAAGGTGACGAAAAAATCTTCTTGTCATCGCATCAAAGTCTGATCCGGGCATTATTTCTTCCTTTCTGCCCTACGTCTTGAAGTTCTCTGTGAGGAACCCGCCACTGGTTTAGGCGCAACAACAGGCTCAGGTTGAACTTCAACCTCAACTGCTTGTGCTTCTTGCTCTGCCGTCTCAGCTAATTTTCGTCTTAGCCATTTCTTTTTTGGTGATGCCATAGTTTATCTCCTTCTTGTATGTGCATAATGTATTTTTGGCAACTTATCGTTCGAACTTAAACAAGCCCACTTACCTTGGGACAGCTTCTCGATCATATGTTGATACGCATCTTCACGATCTCTAAAAGGGTCATAGATTCTGCCCCCTTGATCGTCTTTCCAAATAACAATATATTTATCAAATTCATTTAATGTGTCCATCTCGCAATGAGTTTTTCGTATAACTCCCTTTGATACCACTCATCAAGATTTTCTTTTTTCGCTTTTTCTTCGCTAGTCACGCCCGAGATACCCACACCTCGTGCTTGTCCTCTGTCCCGCGCACGTTGTCTCGCTTTTCCACCAGCCGTCTTAGCGCGTTGCGCTTCTGCGTCTTCCTCGGCTTCCTCGGCATCTTCTTTGTCCAGTTGATCCTGCCACGGATTAGACCCAGGTTTTCGTTGTGCCTCTGCTTCACTAACCTTCAACCTTTGTGGTATGCCTCGGTCGTTACGAGGGTTGTCACGCTTTTTACGTTCTTCGATTTCTTCCTCTTCTTCAAGAGCATCAAGTGTTTCCTCTTCGTCTTCTTTCAACCTTTGTGGTATACCTCGGTCGTTACGAGGTTCATTACGCTTCTTGCGCTCCAACATCTTCTGAACGACACTTTTAGTAATTCGTTCCTTTAGTTCTTCATAAGTTGCCATTTTATGATTATCTCCTTTTGTGTGTATATAATTAGTTTCTTGTAGCTGAAGTTTCACAGAATCTTCCCAATCTCGCATACAAAGATTTCCTTTTTCGTATGCTTCGCTCTCCATCCCTCTCATATGCGTATTGTTTTGGGCATATCCCAATTCTGTCTCGCCTGCAACCTCTGGATTTAGATCTCCTCGACAATTTTGTGCGTGATGCACTAATTCGTGCGATAAAGAGCGCAAAACATCTTTTGGATGTCTATTATCGACAAAAATTACAATTTCTAATGCGTCTGGATCATAATATCCTGTTTTTCCAAGCACCTGCTGGGCATTTTCAGCGTCTGAGTCAAAAAAGATGTTCGGGGGTTTGTTAAATCCCAATCTTTTTTGTGCAAACGGCAAAAAGCTTTGTAAATATGGACCCATATGTTCCATAGAGCTATTTGACCGGTTTTTGCATGAAATCTTCATTAAAGGCACCAAATATAGAAAGGACACTATAAATAGTGCCCAAATTAAGTATAATTATGAAAAACGGCGCTTTTTATGAGGCTTCGTGCGTCTCTTTAAGTAATTTTAGTATTTTAATCGTATTTTCTGCGTTTATGTGTAAAATACCAATTCCGCCAGCGGAATTCCAAGGATCGATCTTAGAACTGAAGTCATCAATCAAAATATTGCGTTTTCCGTCTTCAGAAATAGCTTTTTTCCACTTATCGTGCTCAAAAGTGATCCTATCACCACTGATTTTAAGGTTTTTTTCGACCCATCGGCGTTTTCCGGGCAAAGATTCGGTTTTTCCTCCTTTGTCCATGGGTGCAGTAAGGATATCAGGGTTAAATTGACGAATATACGCCCAAAGATCGCGACCATCTTCCATCCAGGGGATGGTAGCCCACCAATTTTCATCATCTTCAACCAAAGCATACATATAACTTCTGGCTGCGCGGCTGCTTGTCGAAGAGTCTTTCTTGATATCCGTTAATTCGACGTAATTTCGCCCCAATTCTTGAAAAATCTTTGCCGCTGCTTTGGGTCTAAAAGGATTTTTACTGGCTAATTGCTTATTAATGGCATCTATAACCCCACGTTCGAAGTCAACTAGCACTCCATCCATGTCACAGTAAATTTTATATGGAAAATAACTCATTATTTGTGTCAACTTTAGATAAAATCTCTAGAGTTACGACTAAAACCTCCTTTTGTCTGCCTAAAAGAGCCAAATTGTTCTTGCTACTGGTAATTTCATGTACATTCGCAAGAGCAACGTCTCTATTTCCTCGTTTGCTTAAGTAAAGATCATAAATAATACCAATTTTTTGATCTTTTTCTCGTCCATTTACAGATAATTCTGACCATGTGACGAGATCTCCAATATCTAATCGTTCTAGGGAACGAATCCCAAACGGTTCTTCATTTAATGGAGTTTTGATCATTTGTTTAATCTTGTCCCTAATTCGTTTTGCGAACTTTGCTAGTCCCTTTTCTTGCATTAATATATCCTCTTGATGCTATAAATAGTAACAGTATTAAACTAATAGAAGCCAAATATGCTGTTTCTGCATAGCCTATGGTTTCTATTGTTTTTTTATGTTTTTGGAAACACCTAATCATGATACTACGTTTGTTATTAACATAACACGAAAATAGAGTCTTGTCAATCTTTATTTATTTTTCGTATGGGAGACAGTTCATCGCCCCAATGCCAAATTGCACCACATTCGTTTTTTTGCCAGTACACTTTTATAAACATCTCAGGATATGTAAGGTTGAGAAGCTTAGACTCACGAATAGGTTCTTCAATATCTATAACGACTCCATAGTCATTAGGATCATCACAATCAACCCATTCAGAGTCAACATCTGTAACAGATAACACTTTTATACGCCGTACTAAATCGCCAACCTTAAACATCTAAAGTATATAGATGTTTTGTGTATCAGGGGTATTTTATAGTTTACCAAGTTCATCACGCGGCATCGCGGTTGACAGGGCTTCCCATTCATTGGCTAGAATAATAAGTTGTTCTTTGCTAATGGTATAATATTCTTGGGTTGTGGCTCGTTTAAGCAGATCTTCTAGTTTTTCCTTAATTCGTTGCTCCAATTGATCAACGCGCACGCGACCCCCACCAGTAGTTGCCCCAGGCAGCGTTATCATTTCTGCCTCGGCTTCACTTAATTTTAACTCTTCTTTGATAATCTTTTTAAGTTGTGACTTTGTAAGCTTCATTTTATAGTTTCTCCAAGAAGGGCTACCAACTCATTTCCAATCATTCTTTCAAGGTCTTCTCTGGTTTTGATAAAGCCTGCTCCGGTCTTCTGTCCATATTCAGACTCTGGGCGATCAGGTTCTTGGGTTGCGGAAGGTGAAGACATATCCATCGCCCCGCCGCCGACCAAAGAGCTAACAAGAATTTGTGCAAGATGTTGTTTTTGATTGGAGTTAAGTAACTCAACAAATGCCAAGACTACATGCTCGGGTTGTGCGTGAGATCCTATAATAGATAAAATATTAGCCGCAACAGCAGTGGGGTCGGTTCCTCCACCTCCTCCTGGCGGCTCGTTAATCTCCACATCTCTCGCTGGAACGTCAAAGCCTGGGGTGGCTTCTTGTTCAAGCTCTTCTTTAATAATTCGAATTAGGCGTTTTTTAGAAATGTTCATGTAGGGATCCTCTATCCAATAAATAGTCCCATCTATTAACAAACGTCGCTTTTACTTTCTTACTTATAAGGGTTTTAATAAATTGAGATGATCATCTGTTCTATTATGGGAGATAGAGATATTCCCAAAAAATAAAACACTTCATAAACAAAAACTTTGATGGCTGTGTCCAAAATAAGTCTCATTATATATCCCGACCTCTAAACATAGTATAGCATGTCCTATAGATGGTGTCAACTATTTTATTATATTTATTCACCACGTTTAGTAACATGTTTATTCCACAGATCTACATAAAGCCCTGTTGGTGTCATCTCAGAATTTGGCATGATCATTTGTGATGGTATATCTTCGATAGGCAAATAAAGCATTCCTTGAACATTTCGACTATGAGGTACATCTCTTTTAAAACCTTGCTTAAGCGCTTTACGTAATAAGCCCCGTGGATATGTTCTTACGGAGTCCCTCGGGAAGCCATACCTTTCTGGAAATTGCAGGCTCCATTGCTGTGCCGTTCCCGAACCGTCAACAACTTCATCTGGTGACACTCGCGGTTGTTTATCTTCCTGATCTTTCTGCAATTCGATATCATCTAACAACGCCCTATACACACCATACTCGGCAGATAAAATACCGTAGCCTCCCCACTTACCATCTACAAGCATGGGAAACTCTGCCGGGAAGGATATCTCTCCGCTGGGTGTGGTAAACCCTCCTTCTCGTTCCCAAGTCCATTGAAAATTTGCACTTATTGATAAAACCTTCTCTATTTCGTCAATTATATATTGATCGGTTTTTTTGTATTCTGCTTTTTCTTTCTTTCTTGTTTCTATTCCTAGGTTATAAGCGGCACTATCCTTGGCTTGGGCAAAGGCGTTTATACGTTCTAATGTGCCGACTGTGGCTCCAACCGCTGCGAGTTTCCCCAGGGTTTTAAGAAATTCTCTGCGAGTTTCTTGTTTATATGCCGCAAGTTCAGGGTCATCTTGAGTTCGGGGGAGAAACCATTTACGGATGTCATCTTTTAATGCTTCATCAATATTTTGTTCATGTTCAAAAAGATATAGCTGAACTTCTTCAAATATAACTCGGTGTAGCTGAGATTCAGTAATGATCATTTGTCAATAAAAGCTTCATCGCTTAAGCTCCTTGGGGCATTATTACTGCCCATTGTGCAGTTTCTGGATCGGTGCCGCCCCATTCGGTGACTCTCGGAACTGGTTGACCTTCAATTTTAAAACCACCTGGGAAGGCAGTACCAAGGGCGAATAATCGTCCCTCCTGGGCTGCCGCAGTTAATTCTTCAGTTGAGTCGATTAATTTATTTTGTTCGGCGTCTGAGCGTGCAGGATCATATTTGAATATACCGACAGAGGTTTCATCAGTTGCAAATGATTCAATGGGTTCTGAAGTTTTTACCATTAAAACTGGGACTGGAACCATTTTTCCCTGTTTTTGACTAAATTCTTCTTTATTGGTGGTTGTATATTGAGCATCGGGCAAATTTTGTTTTACCCATGATACAGGCTTTACTAGTTCGTAGCCTCCTCCGGGGAAGTCTCCGGGCACGAAGCCGCCGGTATCTGCTATGTTGGCTCTATGTTCAACAAAATCCATAATCATGTCAGGGGTTATTTCACCTGAGAATATAGAACCTTGACCGGGTTTTCCGTGAAGCGAGATGTGTTCCATTACCTCCGGTGAGATTAAAACTAGTTTACCGTCCGGTCGAGATATTATTATGTATTCTTCGCCTGCTGTATCTTTTAAGCTGCTGCGCCCTTCGGTTATAAACTTTCGCCAGTTTTCCATTAATTGTTGCATAGTAAATTCCGCTAATAATTAGTTTCATAGAATAGAAACCGCTTATTTAGAATGTTTATCCGCAACCGACTGTGACGCCCAAGCGTTTGGCTTAATTTTAACGTTAAAACCGGATCCTTTTGCAAACCCGGTTAACATATCGGCAAATTGACTTGTGCCATGTTGTTTGTTGGCGGGGCTTATATCTAAATGTAATTCGATTTCAGCATCGGGCACATTATCGGTTACCATCAGCGCAATCTCAATTGACTGTTGAACCTCTTGTGTTATGCGATGAACCAATCCGCCAAATTTTTCTCTTGTAAAAGAAACTTTCCGAAAAAAATATTTTCCTCCACGTTGCTTATCTGCTCCATGTAGGCATATTGCACTAGCAAATGTACACTTGTTCTTAGACATAAAGCTATCAGTGCCAACATATACCAAGCCATTATTTAAAACGTGGGCTTTGATATCGTTGAGCAGTTCATTAAATGATACAGTATTACCATCCCCTGTTCTCCATAGTTGGGGCATGATTAATTATAGCCAATATCTAATATTTCTTCGTAGGGTATCATGAGATAGCCGCTAGTACTAGGAGCACGGACGAGAAGTCGTCCTAACTCATCTTCATTTCCAGGCACTACAACAACTTGTGACCCGCGCTCGGCTTTAACAAATGTCTTCGCTAGCGGCTCATAGAACCATGCAGGACCAGAACCAGAAATTACATGGTTCGGGGATGGCGTTATATCTCGCGTGAGTGCCTCAAGGTCTTGCACATAGATCTTCATTAAAGCATCGTAAAAATTCTCGTCACGTTCGGTTGAAATTGCACTGGCGTAGGAATCCGCAGCCTCTGCTTCATATGCTTCGTATTCTTTAAGATAATCTTCAAAAAACTCTTCTAAGCTAAATAAATCAGATTTATCGTATTTCTTAAATTTTGACATAATATATTACCCTATATAAAGTAACTATATCACGGGTAGCTTAAAATTCAAAAAATATTCATTTTGATTTGATGGGAGTGGTATTAAATGTACGCACTCCACCACGGGGCTCGAACAATGCGTCCGGTTGCGCTAGCGATCCAGAAAGGTAGGGTGTCATCTCTTGCAGCTTGGCATATGCCCGACTCTGAGAAATTACCCTTGCTTCTGTTTCCCCGCATGAAAGGCATGTAGCATACCCCAATGCCTCGCGCTTATCTGAATATTCTTCTTCACATGTAATACAAATTGACATTATATCTTTTTCTCCTTCTTGATATTTTTATTCGGCTTGTATGTGCCTTCTTTAAGTAACTCTATTTCTGAAACATTAAACCACTGTGCATGATGCTTTTTGCTGCAAAACACTTTGACGTTGGTATTTGACTGTTCTAGAACAATGCCTGTGCCACCGTTACGAATAATATCGCCATCGGCGTAATATTCGAACCATTTAACTAAATCGCCTTTTTCATAGTTTGTTTTCATTGTCATCTTTATTTATTCTTCTTTACTCTTCTTTACTCTCGCAATTAATTGCAGTGTTTTCTCGGCTGCGTATATGGAATAATAGGATAGCCTTTTGCCTAATTGCCAATGTACATGAACCTCTGCCGTCTTTCCGCTAATGACTTCGACTACAACACCTACGTTCTTAACATCGTACATAAACATCTGTTCTGGTTCACCTACCTGATATCGACGCACTAAATCCCCTACTTGGAATTGGTAGCGCCCAAATTCGAATTCATGATTTGATATTTTTTTTCTCCGTATTTTTTGGGGGGTTGTGTTTTTATAATCTGGATTTTTTCTTGGTGTGGCGCTTGTATTTAATCGCCATATATTGCCCCTATATCCG
>Ga0208010_1000344_pt1 | contig 16520 bp, 19 predicted proteins | sample 2_EtaG_FD_184074 | JGI IMG/M metagenome (GOLD analysis project Ga0208010, IMG submission 184074) | Marine viral communities from the Subarctic Pacific Ocean - 2_ETSP_OMZ_AT15125 metaG (SPAdes) (version 2) | ecosystem: Environmental > Aquatic > Marine > Oceanic | place: Pacific Ocean | collected... | reverse complement strand
TGCATGCCAGTGGAACGGTTGTCTTTATTGGCCAGTTTCTTAAGTACCTTGTACGTCTCAATGCGGACAGCCACCGATTTAAATTTTTGAATGTTCAATTCATCCTGCCTTTCTGACGTCGAACTCGTTTTTATCGGGTTCGTTGTCGATTAATCTTTCCGGATCCCCGAAATCCAATACGGGTTGCTCAGGCTCTAATGCCACCTCTGGGCAAAATTTCCTTCCAGCATTGTGAGCGAGATCACTCCACTGCTTAGCAGCTCCTACATAGAACTCAGACATTTGCGTGTCTCCGAGTTGCCTTGCGTCAGCCGCTTGCGCATATAAGATTTTAGCCCGCACCATACGCTGGCCGAGCCTGAAACCTTCCTTGAAGGTGCTCTCAAAATCTTTCTTCAGAATCATTTCTTTCTCCTTTTTAACGGTTTCTTTAATGCTTTAGCTAAACGGTTTTTTCCTTGATTTTTTAACCTTGTTACAGGTCTTAAAATTTCTTCTGTTTGCTTTTTTCTCCGTCCCATTAAAGTACCCATACTTTCTCCTTTTTTATTAAGTGAGCAGGGGGAGTCTTTGACTACCCCCAACCTTTTCGCGACAAATCAACCATAGATTGTTTACGCTACTTCAGTACCACCCTCTGGACTCTCAGCCATATGGCCATACTTTCCAGAAAATGTGCCTTACAACTTTGTGATTGTTGTTCAGCCATACTCTGCTACTATGCATAGTAGCTATTTAAATGGGAATCTATATGACTAAGCTGGCGTTGTCAAGTGAAAAATAGTGGGATAAGTCCTATACAAGTATGTAATGGTGTCCTTGATTTTATAGGCGTAGAACGGATCAATGGCGTATGTGCGGAGGGCGTCGACCCGAGCGTCAATGTCCATTTCCCCCGCAATGAACTGCTTTAGCCGTATCTCTCGAAGCTCTTCAAAAAGAGCATGTTGATTAAGCAATGTGATGTAATCCGCCACGCTTTCGCATTTTCGTCCATAGGATCTGAGATGAATGGTCGGATCGCCAAGGGCCGTTATGTGAGGCTTTTCGAGATTTGTTTCAACAACACCATAGAAGTTATTGCCCAGTTCAGCAAAGCGTGACTTACCCCAATCGGATTCCAATGCAGCTTGCGCCATGCTAATGACAACCACCACACGCTGTTGCGGTGGAATGACCGCGTTAAATGCCTGCGTGCAGTTAATAATGCCTTTAACAAATTCATCCTGATTGTCATATTCAAAGTCAAAATTACTGACAACAGTCTGGCAAAGCACCAGCAATGTCGCACAAAATCCTGAAATAATATTCATACTTTACAAATTTACACCTTTTGCCACACAAGTATAACACGCTTTACATTGCATGCTTTACATTTTTATTGCTTTCTTGTTAAGCTGTAAATACTGTAAAAATATGAAAACAGGGATTGAAATATTAGCGGACATGACAAAAAGGGACTTGGAGAGACTTGCTACTTCCCCGCAAAAGAAAAAGGTTTCTGTTTATCCAGCCAATCAAAGAGCTGATCATAATAAGGCAGAGCCTTCTTTATTTCCTCCACTTGCTTGGAAAAGCTACTCGCCTCGTACCGTCCTTTCATAAACTCCAATACAGTTTGATCTTCCTCATCGTAGGGAAAAGGCATCCGCGGGCCGATGGCCAGGTGACAAGCGGCGGTGTCCAGCAATCCCTCATTCTTCCAGGAGTTTCCTTTGAAGACGTAGAAGGGGCATCGAGCCACGCAAGCCGCGTACATTTCATGATGCCTGCTGGTAATGAAAAACTGAGCCTTGGACAGTTTATCCACAATCTCTCCCCAACTTTCTTTGAAAATATTGACGGAAGGCGTGTTCTCTTGCCGGTTGTCGACAGGATTGGAGAATGTTCCCACGACAAGACCGCTTCTTTTTTTCGGCGGGACGATGAAAGTGGGGTAATGGTAAGAAAGGTCCAGGTGCAGATGGGCGTTGATGTTGTGCCTGTTGAGCTCGGACTGCGATTTAATGTCTCGCACCGAGACATAGGACTCTTGAAGAATTTTTTTCAATGTCTTGGAGAGGGTCATCTCCTGCCAGACCGTGTTGATCAGGAATATTTTTTTCTTGAGGAAGTAAGCCTTGGAGATGAGATCAAGGTACCATTTGGCAAGAGGGGCGTCGTGATGCATCGTTCCCTCACCGTTGATGATGACGGCGTCCGCGACCTTTAGGATGCGGGAATCATATTCAGGAAACTCCGCGCACTTGACTGACTCCAGCAACAGACCGTGTGTCTTTATCTCTTGGTGGAGATACTCCATCGCGGCGTTGCAACCGGAATGAAAATCAGACGTGTCGTTGAACAGGATCGCTTTCATCACTGAATCCAAGTGAGGATGGAATGGCGATCCCCTTGATAAATGGGAGTGATTGAATGAGGAAAGCACGGATTGCTCGGAAACACGATGGCACTGTGGGCCAGTCTGGAGATCACATGTTCTCCTCCGAAGAAACTAAAGTTTCCTCCTTCATAGTCATCATTAAGAAGTAATGAACAAGTTAGAATTCGCGGCTTGTTGAATTGTGAATGGTCAACATGCTCCTTGTATTCATGAGACTCATCGCCTTTGTATAGAAGATGATCAAATCCACTGTTCTCCATTTTTAAGCTGTCAAAGAATTTAAATTCCTGAATATATGATTTAAAGATATCACTAAAAATAGAGGAAATCTTTTCCTTAAACTGTGATTCAAGAGGCTTAACATAACAACGCCGAGCTTCACTGCTCTTACCCCCTCCCGCAGTCGCGGGAAAGAATTTTAAATCAGGTTGCTTTATGATTTCTTCAGCTAGATCAGGGGAAATAATGTTATGGTATTCCTTAACGTAGTACGGCAACAGTAGCTTTAAATGTTCTATACTAGTCATTTTGCTCCTTATGAATTTTCTCCAGTTGTTTCTTGTCCTGGCAGTGGTAGCAGGAGATGTGAGTAAAGTGCAGGTGCTTGGCGATGACCGAGCGCTGCATTCCATAGACAACTTCATCATTTAAGATGAGAATAGGGTGTGTAAGACCGTTCTTTTGTATATCTAAGCTTAACTCTCGGATTGATCTAGACAGAGGAGTCTTGGTTACAATAGGTTCATCAGATATTAAACATCTAATTAAATCAAACCAGTCTACTCCTCTTAGTTCTTGGAGAGAAACTATCTTATGGATGGAAGGATAGTCAACTTTCTTTGCTTTCAAGTAGCTCATTATTTATTTTTTATTTTTTCACAGGGGCAGGCTCTCCCAATTTTACAGGAACATACTTCTAAAATTTCATTCATAGATGTCTTTTTCCGGTCATATAAAGTTTTATCTTTCACAATACGTTGTTTGTATTTAGGAGTGCGAACTTCTTTAGCCACAGGATTTTTCTTACGTTCCGGCATCGCCCCAGCTCTTTCCTGTTTCTATGTCCACTCTGCTTGGGACAGCCAACTCAACGCAAGTTTCCATAATCTCTTTTATTCTTTCCTGGTCTTTTTTATTCTTGATGGAAAAATCCAATTCATCGTGGACCTGGATGTGTGCTACGTATCCCTCTTTGGAAAGCTCCAGCATAGCTTTCTTTGTTTGATCCGCAGCTGATCCTTGAATCAGTCTATTGAGAGCTTTATAAGTCCAGGCGCGTTTAATCATATGTTCGCCATATTCGTCTTTCGCTTCTTTCAAAGGTAAGGCTTTCTGGCCCCATTCATTGACAGGTTCCCATAAATCAAATCTGCATCGTCTTCCCAGAAGTGTGCGTAAGTATCCTTTTTTTCCAGCCTTATACATTGTGTCTTTCATAAGCTGCTTAACAAAAGGAACTTTGCCGTGGTACGTGGCTAGTATTTCTTCAGCGTCTTCTAAATTAAGGCCTAATTGTGACATAAGTTTCCCTTTTCCCATACCATAAAACAGTCCTAAATTAATTGATTTAGCCTGCTTGCGGGGTATATTGGCAATGTCCGCTACAAGTTGATGAAAATCAGTGGTGTCATCTTCTTCATAAGTGTCTAGAAATTTTGATGCTCCTGTGAATTCTTGCAAGGAAGCATAGTGGACCACGAGCCGTGGTTCCTGTTGCGAGTAGTCAAAGATCCCCCACTCGCACCCCTTTTCTGGTACAAAAATGGAACGAATTAATGGACCAAGTATGGCGTTGCGAGCGGGAATCTGCTGTAAATTCGGATTCGAGTAGGAAAACCGTCCTGTGACAGTACCACCCTGATCCGATCTCATTTGGTGTATGTCTGAATGAATCCGTCCTCGGTGTGAAAACTTGAGGATGCTTTCGATGAAAGTTGTTCTCGCCTTGTTAATCTCCCTCGCCTCCACGACCATCTTCGCCAGGGGGCTTTCATGACTTGCCAGAAAGTTTTTATCGAACTTTGGCTTGCCTGTTGGAGTGGTGTCGTAAGGGATGTTCTGGGTTTGAAAAGCCTGAGCAACTGATGCTGCAGCCCATATCTCCACATTCTGACCTGTGAGCTTCTTAATTGAAGCCATAATCTTATTCTCTTTAGATAGTAAATCATTTTTTATTCTTTCCGCTTTGTCAAGATCGACCCGTACTCCTTCTTGTTTCATCTTGAATAGAACAGGAAAGAGGTCTATCTCTAGTTCAAAAATATTTAATAAGTTCTGTGATATGATTTCTTTTTTAAGATGATGCCATAGGCGTAGCGTTACAGCTGCGTCCTGTTCTGCGTATGCGCCTACGTGTGAGGCGGGAAGCTTCCACAATTCCGATTTCGGATCGATGCCCCACATTTTTGCCGCCTCGTAGAGTTGGGTTTCCGATTTCGATTCTTTAAGGTAATCCTTTGTTAATGAGTTTAAATCAAATCTAAACCTGTTTTCATCTACCAATGGTGCGGCGATTAAAGTGTCGATTATTTTGCCTCGAATGTCAATACCTAAAGTGGATAACCACCCTAGGTCATAGAAGGCATTGTGAAAGACGTAATTCATATAATCGTAAGAACACTGTTTTTTCAACCACTTAGTCACAATGTTTTTATCCATATTGGGCGGTGTTTCGTGAGCTATGGGGAAGTATCCTTCCCAGCCGTCTACCGCAACGGCGATCCCTACGATTTCTCCTCGACCAGCTACCCAGCCAGGTCCAGTGGTTTTCAGTCCAGGGTCCCGTGTCTCCACATCAATGGCTATTTCCGTGTACTCTGAGAGATCTGGAAAATGATCAGGCATCACCCATTCACTGGGCATCATATGCACTTTAGGAAACCAATTGGGCTGTTCTTTCATCTTGTTGAATTCCTTTTATGTTCAAGCAAATTAGATATTTTATACTGGGTAGTATCATAGGCTTTTTTAAGATCTTCTTTTTGGTGGAAAAGACTTTTAAGTACATTCTCATAATCAAAATTTAATTCTTCTTCCTTTACAATTATTTCTCGATATCCACCTTTATCACAAATCATTACAATACATTTTTCTATTTTTCTTTCTGAGTAAAGGTTATGTAACCAAGCATAATTAATAACCTGTTCTTTACTTTTGTCACGTTCAACAAAAATATGTTGAGAGGATTTAAAATCAATTATTGTTAATTTATTTTTATGAATTCCTACTAAATCAATAACTCTTCTTTCGTTCTTATCAAAATAAAGAGGACATTCCGTTCCCCATACTTCTTCTAATTGACCAACAATACCGTGTGATAAAATTTGGTGTGCCTTGTCTTTTGCCTCTTCTCTTGCTTCGGGGGAAGTTTCTTTAAAATAACTACCCATATCCACAGGATGATTCTCTAATCTTCTTCTACTTAATTTATCAATAACATTTTTTAAGTATTCATGCATCGCTTTCCCTACTTGAAAATAATATTCAGTTTCCTTATTTTCGTGTTCCAGCATCTCGGTTAAGTCATTACGACTTATCCAACCATAGTGCTTTTCTAAAAAACGATTACGTTTAAATTTTACCTCATGTAAAAATTTAGGAAGCATTCCAACTGTTATTTCTCTGTCCTTACTTCTTAGCGGTGATTGTTTCATTTTAATGATTTTACATATTCTTTTGTGATCCGTCCTCTTTTCTCTCCTTCTGATTCAAATGATCGATTCTTTTTATTGGAGCGTGCTTCAATCTCTCCTGCAATGGCAGCGTAGGCCGCCATATCAACGTAGCTGTCTTTTTTATGTTGGTGCATGAGCCGTGCTACTTTCACCAAGGCCATACACACCGCGACGTCATGGGGGGTTACTTCTTTTCGGAGGAAAATAGACCACAACGCCGCAATGTTCGTGTGATTAGTGAGCTTGTCGCCATAGTCCTTATGGCGGTTGCCACCAATTAATTTTTTTGATTCTTTTAAAATATCCTGTGAGATCATGCTACCCTGCTCGCATAATGAAAGATGGGCTCATATTCATATTGTCCTTCGGTTCGATGAACAATATATAATTCTTCCTTGGCTCTTGTCGCACCGACGTAGAAAACTCTTGCTTCATCATCTCTTCCTTGTTGGCTTTCTGTATATGACCTGTAAGGGGCATAGGATAGATCGGTTAATAGCATAACTTTTTGTCTTTCACCACCCTTGGATGCGTGAATGGTTGACACTTCAATGCGAGGAACAGCGTCAAGCTTGTTGCCCGAGCGCATTACCGCACGCAGATAGGTTTTACGACGCTGCAATCCCTTGGAATTCAGCATGTCATACCAGGCTATTTCCCTCACACTGAGGGTTTTGTCTTTGGATATTTTAATTGTTTCCCGCAGGCCATACTCTTTAATAAGATCTTCCAGGCTGTATGTCCCTTCAGGTTGTCCCTTGAACACTCCGTAATTTCTCTTGATCCGAGTGCTGTCCATATGATGATAAATGACATCACATGCCACTCCTGAGATGGACTTGCCGTTTTGAAGATCGGTCCACGCCCTGATGGCCTCAATGTATTTAAAACTTATGGTTGGAAAACCGTATCGCTTGTAAAGCCATCCGTATGTTTCCAATGCCTCACACACCTGCTTTACAACTTCGTGAGTCCTGCATAAAATCAACCACTCACCTTCCTGCAATCCTTGATTCAAAGGTCTGATATTTAAGACTTTTCTTATCCCCATTTCATCTCTTGGTTTATATTGTTTTGGGATGCGTTGGGATATTGACTGTCCAAGTTTTGTGGCAAGACTGTGTACGCTTATAGGAATGCGGAATGATTGAGTCAGAGGAATGATAGTGTTGTCATAATTCTTAGCCATAGCTATGAAGTGTTCTATGTCTGCGCCAGCCCATCTGAAAATAGCCTGATCATCATCCCCTGCTATGTAGGTTTCAATTGCTCCAGATCGTTGCTGAATCATATCCACCACCTGCCATTGCTGGGCGCTGAGATCTTGAGCTTCATCAATGAATAGATATTTCAAGGGAGGAGGGTTTTGTTTCTTTAAAAAATTAACAAAATAATCAACATATTCATACTTGTCCCTGTCTTCTTTAAATTTTCTTAAATCTAAATCCATTTGTTCGATGAGCTTGCGTGCTCCGTAATTGTTCAAGGTATTGTCTCTGAAAACTTTATATAAGCGATCCCTGTCATCAGGATATTTAGCGTATGAGAGATTAATAATGTCCTGGTATTCACTCTTCGCTGTTGGCATAGAGATATCAACACCGTTTCCTTTTTTCATTTTATTGACATATTCGTGGCCCGTGATCCGTGATAACTCTTCATAGTCATGATCGTCCATGATCTGCGCTTGCTGAAGCTGCAACCGACGATACGCCAGGGAGTGCAACGTGGAGAAATAGGGATACAGGATCTTAACCGTCTCCTTCGTGCATTTTTGCTTGGAGTCCTTAACAATGCGATCACGTATTTCTTCCGCCGCTCTCACGGTGAAACTGAAGTAGCCGATTTCTTTCGGAGTGCATACGCCCGCCTTGATGAGCTCTTCCACTCTATCTTTCAAATAAGTTGTCTTCCCTGTGCCAGGAGGTCCTATGATAACGTGTCTATGCATCTTTCATGCTTTCTAAGATAGCCAGCCCTAAATAATAAGGGATGGCCGGAATTAAACTATTTCCTAGAGCTTTAAGTCTGTGTACCCTGTCTGGTATCCCATGAGCCACTCGACCCAATTCGGGTTCAACTGCCCACCAACCTTCTCCCCAAGATTGCTTTTTCCCCTGTCCGTCGTGCTGTCCTTGTACATGAACTCTCTCGGTGTCGGCCACAGTTTCACTGCCGCTGGAAGCATCACCTGGAATCCCTTCTTCTTGATGTCCCTCGCGTACCTCCCGTTGTCGTTCACATCCTGTTTCCACATTCCTTTTGAGGGTGTTGGCCACATCAGATCGGGATGCTTCACTTGATCGTTCAGTGAGATTGGCATTCCCTTGTCCAATTTCATTTTCATTCTTTCCTTGGAACTCGCTCCCCTGTCGCAATGAGCGTCTGGTGTCCTCCACATGTTTGTCACTGCTTTTCCGTATTGAATCTGTTCCGCCAGGTTTCCTGGTGTCACTGTCTTCCTTCCTATGCTTTCGCGATATTTTTTTCTTTTCTCCATTGACTCCTTGGATCTCTTGCTGATCGTTGTTGCGCTCGGAGTAAGCCAATATCCAGACTCTCTCTCTTTTGTGGTTGGCGCCGACGCTACTAGCGCTAATACTAAATGTCCTTGTTCGGTAACCTTCACTCTCCAGGTCCGACAATACGGAGTCCAGACCGAGTTTAATATGCCCACTAACGTTTTCTCCACACACCCAAGACGGCCGACATTCTTTGATAAGCCTAAAACAGTCTGGCCAGAGGTGTCTCGGATCTTTTTCACCCTGTTTCTTTCCCGCGTTGCTGAAGGGCTGACAAGGGTAACCGCATGTGATAATGTCGATGGGTCCGAGTCCGTCTTCTTTGATCTTGTCATAAGTCAGCTCCTTTATATCTTTATATTTTTTAACATAAGGCCAATGCTTTTGCAGCACTTTTCTTGGAAACTCTTCAATCTCGCAGAACGCCACTGTTTCAAAGCCACCTGTGGCCTCCATTCCCAGGCTAAAGCCTCCAATCCCGCTGAACAGATCCAGATGTCTTAGCATCAATACACCTCATCCGTTTCTTTGAAATCTCTTTCCTTCAGTTCGTATTCAGTCTCTTGAATATCAATTGGTATTTTCCAACAATGAGTGGAGTGTCCTTCAATCTTAAGCTTGTCTGTTGATCCTTTCAGTTCATTAAATATTTTCATCTGGTGTGTTTCATTTATTTTTGTAAAGCGTTTGGTTTTTAAGAATTCTCGGAAGGATTGTGGTTTGAAATAAAAATATCCTTCGTGTTCATATGTCTGGCCGAGGCGAATTTCATCACGATCTTTAGCTCCTTTTGTGTTACTAATGAATGTTTGAAGATGAGAAAGGAACTGTCCTTTCACTGTCACTTCTCCTGGAAGAATGACATAATCTTTTTTCTCTTTCATTATGGCTAAAAGTTCATCCACTCTTTGCGCCCAAACTAAAGGGCCGACGGGCCGTGGGCTTGTATCCGCTTGTGCGATACACGCTTTACGGTAAGCGGGGTGATCCGCCAGTTGATCCACGTTGAGAATAATGACCTGTCCGTTATGAGTCAGTTCATACATAGGATTATCCGACACCCATTTCTTCAGACTGGAAATGTCATCTGTTGCCGAGTTTCCAATTCCATACTTGCGGGTCTTACATTTAATTTTTTCGCATACTGATTTAAAAGTAGGCTCTTCGCACCGATAAAAATATTTATCATCTCCGACTTGTTTACAAATGGTCAGAACCTCGCGTGAGGGAAGAGGAGGCCTGAAATATCTTGTATTGTACTCATCCAATTTGGCTTCTATGTCGTCAGGAAATCGTTCCCGCAGATAAATACCAACTTGAAAAAGGCATTGGTTGCGGGATCCCTCACTGAATCCTTGTTCAGCCAGGGTTACAATGCACGGCGGAGCGCCTTTGAAATCTTCTCGAGTGTCAACTGTTTTAGGAATATCAACCTTGCTGACTTGTAATATGACTTTTGTTTCATAATATTCTATAAATTTTCTTAACGTATCTAATGCATTACCTTCATCATCAAACGCATATCTTGTTGGGTGTTCTTCATGGTTATAGGGCAGGTTTAAAAAATTACCTGTGGCCTTGGGGTTCAGCTCAATTTGTTTTGGGAATATCTCTGAATCAGCGTAGCCCAGCCATGCAGCTATCTCTGTTAATTTTAGCTGCATATCTTTGGCGGTTGCTGGTTCACGTACAAATAAATATATATGTGCGCCACCACTTTTTGACCTACATACAACCAGTGGTAGTTTCTTTTCGACAATTTTTTTAATTAATTCCTTGTGATCCAGCCCATCGTAGGAATCTATGTCAATGGCTCCCCAATTACAGGTATTGCCTTCACGAATAGGAATGATTCCTAGACTGGGTTCACGACCTTCCAGATGATCGTACCATTTTTCTTTTGTAAGTTGTTCTTTTTGGATCCAGGACTTGGCTTCAATTTTACCTGCGTCATTTTTAGCTCGACTTTGCGTCTGACCGTAGGCTCTTTCGAGTCCACTGAATATTTGTATAAATTTTTCTTTGTCGTCCATAAATCTTTCTCATTCATTATTGAAGAGGCGAGGAATCAGACTCGCCTCTTCTTATCTATGCAGATAAATTACACATTCTAAAGGTTAAAAAAGAATATATAACTTAAGCGTTTAGTAAGGAGTTTTTTCCCCAGTGTCAACCTCGTCTTCCTCATGCTTGACTTTTATTTCACCTTTGTCCACGCTTTCAGCAAACGCTTTCGCTTGGTGATATATGTTAGCATCCTCGACAGGTCCCACACGGGAAATGTCCCAACCAAACCAATTACCTAGATCATTCGATTCCGCAACCGTTTTCAACAGGTAGAGGTGGGAGTATGAAGGAGGAGTGAATAAACCTTTTGTACCCTTCATTTTAAGACCCAGCATCAAAGAGTTCCATCTCTTTGATTTTTTACGCTGAGTACTTTTCATGGCAACAAGAACCTGGGAAGGAGTTCCATCGTTGCCAAGAATCAAGCAAAAGTGATTGGCGGTATCTTCAATGTAGTTACCGTTGTCCAATCGATCTTTTTTCTGATCATCGCGAGTGGTCTGCGAAAGAATATTACTTTCAGCTGGATAAATGTTTACAGGCGCACCTGTTCCCTTTCCTCTATCCATCCACTCAATGTACTGACGTTGGTAAGCGCACGGAATAACTTTTACTCCCGCCTCGCCATCGTATATTTCTTTTGTAAGCGTGTTGTAGATCATTCCACTCTCCGCCCCCTCTATGTAAAGAGGATCCCTTTTCTTGATCTGGGGTGACGTGTCACTCAGAATACGAAGAAAAGGAATAGCTAAATCGTCCATCCCTAGATTTTTCAATCCCGCGTTTGCATCTTTTTCAAAGATACCAGAATCAAATTCAATGATGTTCGTTTGTTTTTCCTTCTTCTTTATAGCGTTTGCCATATTTTCTCCTTATTTTTTATTTTGTCGGCTGATTTTTGTTTTTCGGCCAAAGTGCAGAAAAAATAACTCTTCTGGCAGACTTTTGCCTTCTTCATGCCACTTTGTAATAGTGGCTTTCAGTGTACCAGCGTGCACCGAAACTTTTACTTCAGGGATTAAACCCATCTCTTTAATTGTCTCTTCGAGATGTTTTGCTTTATTTCCTTCTCCCTTACCGAAACGCATAGCTACTTGATTCTTGATTATATCTCCTAGACCGTTATCTTCTAGCCATTCATAACAAGCAGCTTGTCTTTTTAAATCTTCTTTTGGAATAGAGCAGTGAATGTTTTCTACAATCTCTACCTTTGATCCATCATACATTTCTGTTGATGTCATTCCTAATTCTGTCATTTTCTCGGGAATAATTTCCTCTGATAATTTACGCAACTGTTCTTTAAAATTCTTTAATTGATCTTCGTGTGCTTCAATTGAAGCCTCTAGTGCTAACTGTGATCTTAGCAATTCAGCTACAGATTCTAGACCTGTTTGCTTTATGTTCGTTACTGCGTCACCTTCAAAGTTTATCCTGCTCATTAATTTCGCCTTTCTCATTAATGTTAACACTTACAGAATAATATCTCTTTTGGATTTTATCCCATTTTAGTATTTTAAATCTGCCCCTGTTTATATCAGAAGCGATGCAACATGCAATACCCATTGCAGCTGGATCTCCCATCATAAGTAAATGGTCATTATCGTCAAAATCTTTAAGTTTTCTGCGTAATTTTTTTATGGCTGGCTGTGGACTAAACATGATTTGTTGTCCACTCTCAAATAGTAAAACAATGTCGCCGTATTCCTGGGCGCTCAGTACATTTATATAGGGATTTTCTTGAACTAAAAATACCGTGGGTCTTTTTTCTTCTTTATCCTGCTTGAATTCCATCCTTCTGCGAGTCCTTTATCTCTTGTTTTTTGTTTCCGCAAGTATTATATAGCTGTCTTAGAAAGTTATGATGAACTATAGATTTAAAACCAAGCCTTTTCAACATCAATTAGATGCTTTGGATGAGAGCTGGAACAAGGAAGTATGGGCTTTATTCATGGAGATGGGTACCGGTAAGACCAAGGTATGCATCGATAATGTGGCCATTTTATATGATAAAGGAAAAATTAATGCGGCTCTAGTTGTTGTTCCCAACGGAATTAAACGCAACTGGCACAATGAACTGCAAATTCATATGGCGGATCATGTTTCCTACAGAGTGGGAATATGGTCTTCCTCTCCACGAAAAGCGGAGAAAGAGGAACTTGATCAGTTGTCCGTGATCAGTGATGACCTGTCCATCTTGATTATGAACATTGAGGCGTTCTCCACTAAGAAAGGATATCAGTTCGCCTACAGTTTTCTTTTGCGCAATAGCGCTTTATTGTGCGTGGATGAATCCACTACCATAAAGAATCATAACGCGTCCCGTACAAAAAATATTTTAAAACTACGCCCTATGGCGAAGTATCGTCGCATCATGACGGGAGCACCCGTCACTAAATCTCCTTTAGACCTGTTCAGCCAGTTGCAGTTTCTTGATCCCTGGTTGATTGATCAGCAAAGCTACTACAGCTTCAGGGCCAGGTACGCGGTGGTCGTGCAGCGCAATGTCGGATCACATTCCTTTCAGCATGTCGTGAAGTATCAGCGCCTCGATGAGTTGCAGGGAAAAATAAAAAGTTTTTCCACGAGGATCCTAAAAAGTGAATGTCTGGATCTTCCAGAGAAGCTGTATACAAAAAGAACAGTGGCTATGACGATGGAACAAATGAAAGCTTACACAGAAATGAAAAAAGCCGCAATGACTTTCCTGGAGAATGAAAAGATGATGACAGCTGCCACAGTCCTGACGCAGTTAATACGGCTTCATCAAATAACGTGCGGACACGTCAAGACGGACGATGGCATTGTGATGGCGATAAAAAATAACCGCATTCAAGAACTATTAAACATACTGGAGGAGACAAATGGTAAAGTCATTATATGGGCTGTTTATCGCCACGATATACAGGCCATTGAAAAAGCTATCGGTGACATCTATGGTAAGGAAAGTGTGGCGTCTTATTATGGTGATACCAAGGATACTGATCGTCAGCATATTGTGGATCGCTTTCAGGACAGTGATAGCTCTCTCCGCTTTTTTGTTGGAAATCCAAAGACAGGAGGCTATGGGCTTACTCTTACTGCTTCTCATACTGTCATCTATTATTCTAATGATTACAGTTTAGAAGTGCGGATGCAGTCCGAGGACCGCGCGCATCGAATCAGTCAGACAAGCAAAGTGACTTATGTTGATCTTATCGCGGAGGGAACAGTTGATGAGCGCATTGTAAAAGCGCTTAATAACAAAATTGATCTCGCCAGCCAGGTGATGGGCGAGGATCCAAAAAAAATATTATTTTAGGGGGTACAATCATACCACTCACATGCTACAAAGGCCCTGAGGGTACCTTAAAATGATAAAAATTTTGGCAGAAATCAGTCGTTTCGCTTGTCGATGTCTTTTATCAATATATCGATCATTACTTCCAATCTTATCACTCGTTCCTTTATTTCTGGAATATCTCGTAGTACTACTTGTTCTATCGTGCGCTGTTGTTCTTCTAATGCTCGCACTTTTTGTGACAGCATGCCATACACACTGCCGGCACTTACTAGAATCATGGCGAACCAGACGACGTTCCGAAAATTAAAATCTTTTTCCATCATCCGTACCTGCCTCTTCCGCCGAAAAGAGAACTTAATCCACCAAACATTGAATAAGGATTAAATCCACCGTAAAATGAACGAGGAGGTTGTTGTTGCATCGGAGAAGATTTATTTAAACCGGCGATTCCTTCCTCTATCTTGCCCAGACGATCACTGATGCTGCTGAACTGTTCCCCAAAGCCTCCCATTTGTTCTCCTAGTCCTCCTAAAGTGGATTCAAATCCACCGAGTCTTTCTCCGTAGCCTCCCATCTGCTCTCCTAGTCCTCCGAGTGTCTCTTCAAATCCTCCTAGCTGCTCACCATATCCTCCAAGTGTTTCCCCAAAGCCTGTTATCTGCTCTCCCATTGGCTTGATGCCCCAGGGATCCTGATTCTGTATTTGTGGCGGTTGTTGAGGTCGTGGTTGGTATGGCCATTGTCCTCCAAATCTGGGTCCCCCACTAAATCCTTTAGGGCCACCTAACAGTCCGGATATACCACCCAAGCCCGTGCTTTGGGGATTGAACCCCGCTTGTACTCGTTGCCTAAATTGTTCGTCTGGTTGAAATTGTGTCATTATCCCTCGGCTATGGAATCGTTGATCGCTTTTAATTTCTCATAGGTTGACATGTTGGCGTAGCCGCCGTCATCAAACTTTTTCAGGTAGCCTCCCTTATTCCATCCCCAATCCGTTGTTGTAATGTTATCCTGTATGAAGTCTTCCGTTAATTCGGGCGGATACAATTGATTCGTGTCAAGAGGTGCGTTGGCCGTGTTCCAGTTTATCTGGTCAACGAGCTCATTCGTGCCTGGCAGTTGCCACCCTGGGTTGACTGGATTGATCACTCTCTTTCTGTCACCAAATTCCTGTCCTTGTCCTTGTTTGTATTTAATCCAATCGTAATGCATGTTAATTTCGTCATTACCCCAAGTCCCCGTTTCATCCAATGCCTTGTCAGAACCATATGCCTGAGCTACTACGTTCCTTTTCTCATCCATACTAACAGGAGTATCGGTGCGCATGCTCATAGAGAGCTTAGTTACCTCATCGGTTATGTCATCATCCATCTGAACATAATTCGTTTCTGGATTCACCTTGAAGAATCGTCCACTCTTAGACTTATAGACTGGGTAGCCCAGTGCATCTTCAAGCCATTTGTCATCATAACCTTCTGCTTGTGACCAAAGACCTTCATTTACATCGAGATTCTCAGGCGCGGTCATGATTTTATTATACTGATCTCTTGTAACGCCCCATGTATCTTTATAAAACTGATCGTCTGCTGAAGTATCAAATATGTCCGTTTGATCTAACGCGCCTGAGATTCTTGGCTGTATTTCTCCCATCCAGTCCTCCACTTCGTCGGGACCGGAAGTTCTTGTATCAACGTCCTGCGTTGGATCATAGGCGATTGTCTGAGAAGTGTCATTCACACCAAATAAAATTTTCTTAGCCAATGCTAATTCTTTTTCTGCATTATCCATGACTGTCGTCTCTGCATCCTTTATGTCGTCTCCCAGGATTGCATCAATCCAATCCTCATTCTGGGCTTGCAATAACTCCTGAGCGCTTTTTTGAGAGCTCGTCATTTCAGTGTTGATGGTGTTAAGAAGCGACTCTTCCGTTGAATTCAGACGCGCCAACTTTTTAAACTCTTTTTTTAGTCCTGGTCCTACATTTGATAAATCATTCATGAACTTGTTCTTATGAAATCCGAAGGCTTCTTTTATTCCCTTAGGAATAAGCTTTCCTGCTACGTCTCCGGCTGTTTGTGCGAAATACTTTATGGGAGTGGCGACGTTCATCGCTGCGTTGAATGCCGCGGGAATGCCCAGGTTGATTCTTCCTCCCACGGGAAAACGGTCAAGGTACGCCTCTCGGGCCGCGGGCCCTGATTTAATGAACTGGTTCAGATCGCGCTGATAATCGCTCCTGTCGTCCCAGTAATTACCAAGCAAGTCCAGCGCCGCTGAATTCAGCGAGCCGTCTTTTCTTCTATTTCGGTTTATGAAATCCTGATTCTTCTTTGACATGTCCGCTATGACGCGGCCAGCTCCGGATGTTCCTGACTTGTAGTCTTGATCCTCTTTTCCCGCTCGAACAATCCTATCAAGATCATAGGAGGCGGCTTGCTTCTGTATGTTTCTTAAACCTTTTTCAGTGGCTTTCGTTGTATCCCAATTATATCCGCCTTCTGGCATTACGCTCTCCTCTGTGTTCCGAGGGCCAAGGCCTCATCAAGGTTGCCACCGGCTAACGCGACGCGTTGATCTGGATTTAAGGGTTTTGT
>Ga0208010_1000340_pt1 | contig 16566 bp, 20 predicted proteins | sample 2_EtaG_FD_184074 | JGI IMG/M metagenome (GOLD analysis project Ga0208010, IMG submission 184074) | Marine viral communities from the Subarctic Pacific Ocean - 2_ETSP_OMZ_AT15125 metaG (SPAdes) (version 2) | ecosystem: Environmental > Aquatic > Marine > Oceanic | place: Pacific Ocean | collected... | reverse complement strand
AAAAGTGGTATTGGACAACTAAGATATTACCTAAATTAGCAAGTCGTAGTATGAATCAAGATGCAATTAATAATTTTTTAGAAGTGCATGCCAAAAATCTTAAAGATGCAGGGTATCGCCCAAAGGCGTTCTCTTTAGCAGTAAAGACTTACTTTGATTCTCTGCAGCCATACGCCGGCGACAGCATCCTGCCTGATGCATTGGCGCGTGCAGGTTTGGTTGGTGGAGATAGACCTGATATAGAATTACAAGCAGCACAAACAAAGTATCCAGATCTTAATTTTTCACGGGATCCTGAAACAGGAGAAATTAAAGCAGACAGTCCATTGAAAGTTGGGCTTGCTATAGCAGCCCCTTCCCCAGGACCAGGGTTTGAATCTATAACTGGTGAAAGCATGTCACTAACAGGAGAGCTACCTGCAGGAAGTCCTAGGGTTGGTCCAGGCATTGGACGGTCCTTTACTCCTGAACTAGAAGTAACTGAAAGATATGCGGGTGATGATTTCACTGGGGGGTTTCCTGCTCCTCCGGTACCACCACCACCTACCGCTGTTCCTTCTTCACCAGCGGCTGTAGCAAGAGAACCAGAGAGGTACGATAACATTTGGGCAGAAGCTGCGGCTGCAACAACGCCCGAAGAACAAAAAGACATCATTCAAAGGTATGTTGACATGTACCAACCTAGAGATATGGGTGAGGTAATATGGGGCGACGATTATAGAAAGGAAGCTCAGGCTAGACGAATGAAGGAGTATATGACCGCAGTTAGCACATCTAAATCACCTGCGTTAGAAGAAAAAAGAAGGCTTCAAAATATAGAACAAGCAATGAAGAATAAAGCCTTAGAGAGAAGCTATGGAGATCTAACAGATGCAGAAGAAGCAGAGTTAACTGGTGCAGAATTAGTATTTTATAATAAAGCACTTAAAGCCAGAAGGCAGCAAGTTATAATCGATCAAGAGGAGCTTGACCTTAAAATTGATAAAGATTTTAAAGATCGAATGATGGCGGCTAAAACAATCACAGCAGAAGATCAAGTTTATATTAGACGAGCTAAGGAGAAAAGAGATAAGGAGAGGTGGGAGATTGATAAGGCTCAAGCCCATCTTGATGCAACACTTACAAAGCAGAAGATCGGTAAGCTAGTACGTGATCTTAAAGATAAGGATATTAAGGATCTTAAACCTAGAGTTGATTATCTTAAAGCAGGTCTTAGACAAAGGGCAATTCGTATTACATATGAAATTAAAGAGATGCTTAAGCTTCCTAGAGTTTATGGTACTCGTATTGCAGCCAAGACTAATGAGCATGATAAGGTTGTAAAAGAGATACAATCACTAGGAAAGATTACGAATGACCGTGAACTTCGAGCTTGGATAAGGGCGCACTAATGGCTAGTCCCCTCACTTTAAGAGCCGAGCGTGTATTCCAAGGCGAAGGTACCCTCGCTGACATCGATACGCTCCTATATGAAGCAGAAAGCGAATCACCAGCATGGCAGGAATACCTCGACCAGCGGGTGGCGCTTGGGGGCGAGCCAGTACCGGAAGAATATATTGTTCAAACCCTACACCAAATGCATGGTAGATGGTCTGAAGAGTCTAAGGCGGCACAGGTGCAAGCTGCTAGAGAAAGAGGCTATGCTGTTGGTCCCCCGGTTGGAGAAGGTGGTGGTAGAGTTACATATAAAGAAGAAGATGTTACTAGAAAACAGTTTATCGATAAATATGGTGTTGCCCCTACAGCAGATCTTCCTAGAGAATATGAACGTACTGAGGTAAGTAGAAAAAAGTTTATCCGCGATGAAGATACCCAAGAGTTCGCCGATTTCACAAAGGCTAGAGAAGAAGCAGAAGCACAGGCTCTAAAAGATGAAGCGGCTGAGAGAGATGCTAAACTATATGCATATGCTATGAAACATCAGGGCTTCATCCCGGAGAAACCGCCGCGCGGGGTGGTGGAGCCCGGCTGGAAGCCTAATCCTAATCACCCAGATTTTGGTGGTAGTGGCTATAATGAAGATCGATATATTAGAGAACATACATCAGCCTTCCGTGCGAGTGGTGGACTTGCACCTCTCTTAAGAATCCCAGGGGCTGTGGAAGGAGCCCTTGAAGAAGTTGGTAGAACTGCAATGCACGCCGCTGTTCGCTACGGCGAGCGCTCTTGGGATGATGATATAGAGCCTTGGGACGAGGAAGGTCCGCCCTCTCCGCCCAGTGTGTCACAAAACGAACAATTAATTCGTGATGCATTAGATGGAAATTTATCGTTAACTCCTGAAACATATGACCAGATAGAAAAAGATATTGAAGAAAGGTTTGGTAATGTTGATCAAGCCTTGGTTAACTCAGGGCTTCTAGATGCTAATCTAGCAGCATTAGATAACTTTGGTACAGACTTTGTCGATACGATCATGATCATGTGGCATTTAATATCTGAAGGATTGGGCTTCGAAGATATCACCGAAGCAGACGCAAAACAACTTAAGGCTGCCCGTTGGGAATATATGGCAACGCAGGGACCAAGAGGGCGGCAACTTGGAAGAGGACTAGTCTCTGGTATGATAGGTGGGATTGGGTTCTTTGGAGATCCTCGTAATTGGGGTAAATCCTTTGCCGCACGTCCATGGCTAACGCTTCTAATGTGGTCCCCTATTCTTAAAACAGGTCTTCGACTTGCTAAGTCCCGTGGTACGATATCAGCAGATCAGGCTGCTAAAATAGAAGGTTGGCTTAAGGCTACCAATGCTATCGAAGCTTCTATTGAGGCTGCTAAAAGACTAAAAAAGGGGTACCCATCCGGGCAGGCTGCGAGGATGGGAGTCGATATTGGAAAAACGATAGGTTTATCCCCAGAGGCTACGTCGGCATTCTCAAGATGGTGGAGTGATGCAGCCGCAGATGGATCACTTGACATCGAATACTGGAAAAAAGGAGTCACTGAGGGTCCAGTTAAACTAAGATTAAAAGTTGTACAGTTATTTTCTGAGATTGAACGCAAGATTCGAAGAGGTGAGGAAGTAGGCGGACCACGGTATGAGGGTGATGTACCCCCTCCTGCAGCCCCTGGTACCCCTCCTCCGCCATCCGGGGAAGCAATAGGTATAAAACCATCAGATGTTATTGAAGGGTGGGAGAAGCCCACTCCTCCCCCAGAATCAGGATATGGTGCAGGACCATCAGATGTTGTTGAGGTGCGTAGATATCCGCCTCCGACTCCTAGAACTGCAGTAGAAAGACAACTTAGAAAAGAGTTCGAACTAGCAGAAGCAGAAAGAGGAAGACTTACTCCTAGTGAAAGGGCTAAGGCAAAAGAAGCAGCAGAATATCAGGAAGCTTTCGAAAAAGAGCAAATCGATCCACTTACAGGAGTGCTCAGAGAACCTTCTCAAGAATACGGGGTGTGGGACCTAGGTCGTAAACCAGCAACTGATTATGGACCGAGCAAATCTTTAACTAAGTCAGGAAGACATCGTGAACTTACAGATACGGATCTGATAAGGAGAGATCCTCAGACTGGCGCAATTATTGAGAAAAGGTTTCCGGGTGAACCTGAATTCTTCCCTAGACCCACGCCCGCTAGGGAGCCGTCGACGGCAACTCCGAAGGGAGATCTTGCTACTCTCAAAGAACGGATAAGGGCGAATTTAAAAGAGATTGACGACATTCAAAAATCAATTGACGCTAGAACGGAAGGAGGTCCACTTGGTCCAGAGCCGCTTACTGAATCAATATGGGAATCGATTCAGGAAGCATATAGACATATTGATCGTATTGAAGAAACCAATAAAGTTCTCCTTAAACAAGGAGAGCATTTAGCCGAAAGGATTAAAATACGGGAGCAAGAAGCCCGTGTGGTCGAACCAAAGACCAAAGATCCTGCTAAAGTTAAAAGGGCAGAAAAGAGAAAGCGTGATATAGAAAAAGATAAACCAATCAAAAAAGGGGAACCCGATCCTTTAGGTCTTGAGGAACCTCGACAATTAGAAACCCCTGAACAACGGGCAGAGCGAAATCAACGACGTGTAGATGCGGGACTAGAATCTGATCCTAAATTACTCCATGCCGGTATACCATTACCAAAGTTACTTAAAGAATTAGAACCGCTTCTGAAGAGGTTAGGAATAGTTTATGAGGGCGCCCAGGGTAGAAAAGGTGCACCTCACATGTATGGCTTTCAAGGTGATGGGAAGGGTAAGTTAAGAAAAGGAGATTCTTTTAGTGTTACAACAAAACGGATTGAAGATCTAGGTGTAGAGGGAGCATTTAGGCAATCACATGATGCCATTATAGAGGCGTATAAACTAGCAGGAAAGGAAGCAGAAGCCGCATTAACTGCAGCATTGGAGACAGGTGATACTGCAGCACAAGCAGATGCGCTTGTTGCTTATTGGAAAGCAAATCCACATAAATCAACTGCTCTTGAACCAATGCCAAGTTATACACCAGTCATTGGTGAAACATTAATGGGACTTCGTGAATTAAATAATATGGCTTCAGTCTTGGCAGGCAATAAACCTGCTGCTCATATTTGGGTAGCAAGAACACGGGGAGTCGAAAGTAAAAATATACCACTTTTCAGAGAATTAAAGAAAAGATTTGAAGAACATCCTGATTTTCATATACAGAAAAGTGAGTTGTATATAACACAAAAAGGTCAACCCGGTCCTCAAGGTAGAACATGGGGTGAAAGAGCTACAGAAATACGTGAGGGGAAACAAAAGATTTATGAAGATATCGATTCATCCGACGCTTTTGTTGTAGGTCGGGATAAAGCATCAGCAATAAGACTTCATGAGTTGTTAGATGAATACGGTAAAAAGGCTAAGGCAGCAGAGACTGCTGATCATCAGCAATTACAGCAATGGTATCTAGAAGGAAGAAGAGGTCCGCAGCCTCAAGGAATGACAGAAATTCAATATCGAGCTACACCAGAAGGAAAACGACTCCAGCAAGAAATGGGTGATCTTCTTGGAATTCCGGAAGAAGCTCAGAGAAACTTCATTAATCCTAGGTTTCCTAATTTTGACCAGATACATTCCAAAGCTAGAGCACTTCAAGCCGGTAGAGAGAAGTTGAATCAAGATCTATCTTGGGAACAAAATGCTGTTGAGTGGAAGAATTTACCGAGAGCAAATAAAATTGACTATCTTGTTAGATCAACTATAGCAGATCATAAGCTAAAGTACCCACGGAGTGCCTATACAGAACCTGCTGTAAGAGCAGCCGTAGAGGCATATTGGAAAGCAACGGGTGAAGGGCGCGCCGCCCCCCCAGGAACGACCACGCTCTATGGTGGAATTCCAATTGAACCACTTTATCAACAAAGTAAAAAAGCCTATGATTATGCAGTCAAGAAGTTGTTTGGTGAAAAGGTTAGACCAGAAGATATTCTAGAAGTAGAAGATCTGGCTATTCATGATTGGGTTTTTGGTGAGAAAGAGAGTGTTCCTGTTAGAGTACAGAATGGTAAAATTTATAATACTGATCAGTATAGAGTGTTGTTAGATCAACTATCAGATCCTACTCCTCAACGCATTAAAATTAAAGATAGTACCAAATTAGAACTAGATCTACAGAGCAAGAAAGATCGTCTAGCTAGACTCGAAGCAATGGATCCGCCTGTCTCGGAAACAATTCTACAAACTGAACGTGGATTTATTGAGTCTGCTGAAAGAAGACTAAAAGAGTTCAACGAAGATCCAGCTACATGGCTTGATGACACTGTAGGCAATATTCGCATTAAAGCAATGAAGAAAGCGCTGGTCGACAAGATTGTTGATCGTGGTTTGATGAGTAGGAAAGACGCAAATGCAATGATGCGGCGAAAAGGGTGGGATGATGCTGCAGCCGTGGCACAGTATATTGTTAGTAAACAATGGACTAGTAAGATTCCAGAGATCTTTTATAAAGATCCTAAGGTGCAAGGAGTAATGAATGAGATTATAGCACTCATAGAGAAGCACTACGGTAATGAAGGCGCTGCAGATATCCTTAAAACAAATATACCTGCAGGTGAAATATGGAGCATTATTGATAGAGCAATTAAGCCCGGAGAAGGTCTGCCAGCTAGGTTTGCTGAAAGGATCGTAGCAAATGTATTCCACGATCAGTCAGTGCACTGGTTAAGAAATAAAGATGTTAGAAATCAAGTTATTGATAAGTTATCAAAATTAGATCCTGATGTTCCTGTCAAGGAATGGAATAGGCTTCTCAATAACATGGTTGAGCCGGCACTTACTGAGGGTGTTTTTGAATACCAACTTGAACTTCCAAATGGCAAAACCATTAGTACTATGGAGCTAATAGTAGATACTGTCAAGGAGCTTCCCGCAGAAATAAAGAAGGATATACGTGCAGAAGTTTGGATGCAAATAGGTTATGAAGTTGCCGCTGACTTACAACGACGTCAGTTGAGGCAGGGTCTTCACAAAGAATCTTCACGCTTTTTTAATAAAGAAGGTGGAACACAAATAACTGATTATGTTACGAATCTGGTACGTGGTATAAGTGACGGCGAAATGATGCCTCAATCAATTAAAAGATTTGCAATTGCAGACATAATAGCAGAGTTAGAAACAAATAAGAACAAGTATATTGAGAAGATTAGCCCATACGTGCATGAGTATACTGGTAATGAATTAATGGTTAATAAGCTTATCGATGCTCTCAATAAGTATGGTGCACCTGAAGGGATTATTCGCAACTATGTTGGACGTGGTGTGAAAGCAGTTAACCCTGGGTTAAATTCTACTTTAAAATGGCATATCGAAACCTTGAATACTGCTAGAGAAGCCAATAGTATGCTTTGGAGAATTCAAACAGGTATTAAAGCACACCTAACCGCTTTAAATCCCAGTGCTGGAATAACAAATGCCATGGCAAATATATTTGTGCAGGGACAAAAGAGAGGAAAAGGTCCATTAGGCATTATAGCCGATCTGGTTGATAGTGGATCCATATATAAACAATATTTGGAAGGTAAATTACCTAGTCATTTAACTAGTTTAGAACCTTTTCTTAAGGAATTAGAAGCATCTGGATTATTGAATACAACTGTTGTAGAGGCTGAGTTGGGATCTCTTAAGAATCCTGCTGCAAGTTATTGGGGAAAGGCTTGGAGAAAGTTAACTGCACAAAAGATATTAACTAAAGCATATCGTTTTGGTGATAACATCTTTAAGCTCGATCAATCTCTAAGAGGTATAGTATCACTCAGAAATCAACTTCGTCATTTTAAAGAAGGTGATTTCTACATGCTTGATATGACAAAAAACAGGAAAGGGCTACTTGTTAAGACCAAAGAAGGCTGGGAACTAAGAACTCCTCAGGGTGTGAAGCAGCTTAGTGAAAAAGATTATGCTAGAGTTATAGTAGACGCAGCTAATGCTATGGCACAGGCACTGTTTTTTGATTATAGCGAGGCATCACTATATGCTCAGTTCTTAAGAAATGCACCAATAATTGGTACAGCCTCCCCATTCTATATTTGGCAATGGAAGGCGGTAGATATGCCGGGTAAGCCCGGGCTATTGTCTGCTATCTTGCCGGGTGGTGAAGAGATAGCAGGATATACCAATAATAAAAAAGTTCAAGCCATGCAGGCAAAAGCTGCAGTCAAACTATCTGCAAGAAGAGTCATGTCTATTAATGGTATGCGCAATGCATTAATGAATAAAGATCGTGATGAAGTAGCAAAACTCTTAACTCGAATTCCAGGGAACATGTCACCTGTATTATTGCAAGACATTACTAATCCTGAATATCTACAGTTTAATCGATGGGAAAGTATTAACTTTGGAGAACCGACCTTAAAAATATTAGGAATTATTCAAGGTTTACTTGTTAGTGCAACTAAACCAGATTTAAGAACTGATGCAGGGTTAAGAGAATTGTACCCCACACTGAAAGAAGGCGGCATTGATTGGAATCTTAAAACTTTACCAGAGAAAGAAAGGAAAAGAATCTTAGCAGTTAGAAAAATGGTTCTTAAGAATGAGAGTAATCAATATTGGAGTTTGGCAGACGTAACAAAACTAGCTGGTATATCAGGTGGTCCCTTTGTTGATTTCCTAGAGGAAGTAAATATTGGTGAGAGAAGACTTACTGACATTACATTGCCTGAGGTCTATCGTGACTTTGGTATGGTACTCTTTGGTGGTGGTATACATAAAGTTGTAGATATTGCAATCGGTCATGCAGATCCAACTTCTGAATGGAGTACTCGAAGATATGCAATATCTGATGACTCAACAGACGTCGAAGAATCTACTAGATGGGGTATAAGAAAGTTCACAGGTAGAGGTTGGCAAAAGGTCGACACCAAAGAAAAGGTCAATCATTACTTTAAGAAAGTTGGTACCGCATTGAGGTCTTCCATCACTACAGAAATGAAGAACAGATCTAAAAAATTGGAAACACTTGGTCAAGGGAAAGAGGCAAAGATGTATCTAGAAAAAGCGGCTATGATCGATCATATAATTAAAAATGAGCTAGCGGCTGAAAAACAGAGGATCCTTGAGATTATCCACCACACTGGAATGTCAGGGGAAGGTAGTAAAAAATAAGATATATAAAACGAGGAGGATTTTACAATGGCAACAGTAATAAGTTTGAATGAAAGATTAATGGCAGGTAATCCAGTGCTGGATTCTGGTGCAACTATTGTGGCACATGCAGCTAATGCAGCAGTTGGTGCTTTGACTGCACTTGTGGATGCAGTTGATCTATCGTCTGCTAAGTATATTCTAATTTCTAATACATCAGGAGCTAATGCTTACATGCATGACGGCTTGGCTGGTGGCACAGGGGTTGGTATTCTACTTACCCCTAATGCATCACTAGAATTAGAAGTAGCAAATATACCTAGCGATTGGGCGCTAGAATGCGACGATGTAGTTTACGTAATGGTATTACGATAGGAGGAATAGATAATGGCTTTACCATATGAGAGACGCAGAGAAGCTGCTAATGAAATAGAGCGGCGACTATTGGGTGGTGCACCGGGAGCAAGTGCTGCTGGACCACCAATTGAAGAAGGCAAGTTAACCAAGGTACCCGGCATTGTTGAGGAAGTTGGACCTCCTGGGATGCCTACGCCGGATGTTGTTGAGCAACTAGAAGCATTAATTGTTCAGTGGAAACCCAAATCTAAAGAAGGTAAACGATATGAGAAGGATCTACAAAAAGTTGTAGACTCGCTTAAATCATTACAACGAGATGTTGAACCTGAATTAGATGTACAGGGATACTGAGTGATTGCTTACAGTAAAAGGAACTAAACTAGTACTAATGGATGAAGATGTTAATACAGAACTATTGGATTTTAGATTGAATGCAACCGAAGAAAGGTTGGTTGGTCTAGAAAATCATTTTGAGCGTATGTGCGTGCAGATTTCTGAATTGACAGTCGTCGTCCAATTACAATCACAGCAACTAGGGATCCTTAAGTGGGTTGCTATGGTGACTTGTGCTGCGCTTATAGGATCAATAGTCAAGGGGTTTATGTAATGACCCCAACTAAAGCAAAAGCCAGAAGGAAGGCTGGACTTAAGAAGTTGCTGAAGAAGTTTAAAACCTTTAAAGGTAAGGTTAATTACGTTAAGAAACACATACCTGATATCAAAGATCCGGAGGCATTTGTCGTATCTGTTGTAGGTAAGGAGAAGTAATGGCTGATAATAAAGCAAGAAGAAAGGCTGCTCAAAACATAAAAAAGGATCTGAGTGGTCGTGACTACGATCCGAAAGAATGTGTTTGGCAAGAAATTCCCGGTGAATTTATGACATATACCGGTGAAGGTAAAGAGAAGTGGCACGGTAAACCACAGAGATGGTTGGATGCTGGGGAAGATCTCATCACCAGTACAAGGGGAGAGGCAGCAACTAGAGAACAAAGACTGATTTTGATCGATCAACTAGATGCAATATATGTAGCGCTAGATGAATTATCTGGAGAATCCTCAGTGGAAAAGCAGGCTTTATATGAACAAGCAGAAGATATAGAAACCCAACTTAAACTAATGCGTGGTACTGCTCCACCAAATATACGAACCCGTCGTGGTGGTCGAGGTGGCAGAGTACCACCATCTACTGCATCTACCGCAAAGACAAAGAAGAAAGCCTTTGTACCACCTCTTGCTGGGGGATCTGCAGCCGATGCCCGTGAGTTATATAGAAAAAGATATGGTGTGGATCCACCAACACATAGAGAATAATGGCTACACAAAAACATGGAAAGGGAAAAGGGTTTCTAGGAAGCACTGCTGAAGAGGCTATGATAGAAGCCAGACGGGATGCTGCTAGAATGCTGCATGGTATGAGAGGTATTGTCAAACTAGAAGATCTTTACAAACTAAGGGCAAAGATAGTTAGCAATAGAAAGAGAGCTAGAAAAGCTGCTGATGAGTACTGGGATGCATCACGACGCCTAGATAAACTTTACCATAATGCACCTAATCCTAGGACTCCAGAATATGATGCTGAATTAACAAGGCTGTTTGAAGATAGAAGAGAAGTGGAGCAATTACAAAATGCCATACGCAGAGAGTACTTCCGGCTAGCCGATGAGCAGGAGAGGCTCCTGAAACAATACAACGAACAAGAATCTCTGAACCCACCTGAAGATAACGACTTAATGGATTAATGGAAACTGTACCTATGTGTCTAGACCCCGGAATCATAGTTGAATTAGGTAATACCTTTATGATATGCGTAGGCATCATATCATTATTAACTGCAGTAGTAATCCTTATAAGGAACAGATAGTTTATTATCAGGTATACCAAGTAAAGCCCCCTTACCTAACAATAGGATATACAATGGAATTCCCAGTAAAAGATAATAAAGTTTGGAAAGCAATTGCTGCATGGAAGAAGTGGTGTAAAGAAACCGGACTAGTAGAAGAAATCAAAGATCGGAGATACCACCAGAGTAAATCCAGAAGGCGTTATTTGAAGAGAAGAGCGCAAAGGCATCACAACTCTACGACTGAATGATGTAGTAAATCTTTTTCAGTTTCTTTTTATCATCTTTCTTAATCTGTTTCAGCAATACTGTAATTACTTTATTAATATCAACACACCTTAACATCAACTAACCCTCCTTCTATATCTATCCTTTCATCTAAAAACCTCCCCCCCCCACCCCTCATCCTCCCCTTACCTAACAATCAACTATACCTAAACAAACTTCTACCAATCTGGTATATTTAATATATGAGGACGAAGGAGGTGATTAGTTCTCATAGGGGGTTCTAGACATTCCCCCTCTCTCCGTAAAAAAAAGGAAGCAACTGGGATATTCATTTCCTGCTGTTTAAACGAAGTCTCCTAAACTGATTTAACTATGCTACCTTTCCCACTCTCTCAAATGAGGGTGGGTTTTTTTTTATTGTTGTATCTTTTTTTCCTTTACGACTACTTACTTTTGTGGTATAGTATTACTATAACCAAGTCATAGGAGACTTCAAGGAAATGAATAAACTAACATCAGAACAAAGAAACTTCATTATCGGTCAGTTATATTTCAACCGAATCAACGAGCACAAATTCCACCCTAATAACAAGGACTTCGGACCACTTAATGCTTCAAAGTGGCAGAAGGTATTTGGTGGAGGCTATAAGAATTACCTATCTGAATACTTTGAGGTTGTTGATAACAACTTTATCAAAGGAACGAAAGGTGTCAAGGGAATTACAAAGGCTTATAGACCTCTTAAAAAGATTAAGCAATCAGCCAAACTGTTAAGGAATGTAGCCCCTTCCTCTCCCTTACCTAACAACTACAAAGTCCTACCCAATAAGAAACGCTTTGAAGAAGTCCTTTCAGGTGCCTTCAAAGTTGAAAAGCAACACCACTTAATCCCCGTTCAGTTCCTCTACAAGAGGATTAATGAAGATGGTTTCATTTATGAAACATATCAGCGCACCTTTGGTGAGGGAGGAAGAAGGTTTGTTGTTGGCTGTGGAGTGCAGCAACTACCCTCATACCTGAGGGACTATCTTTTCCCACAACTGAATGATTACGATATGGCTAACGCCTTACCGACAATCCTTAACCAGATGATTAAAGGTTTAGAATACGAAACACTAAACCAATATGCGACAAAGCGAAATACTTTCTTTAAGCAAACCTTTAATAAGACTGACTTAACCTACAAAGAACAAAAGAAGATATGTTTAGCAGTTATGTTTGGTGCTACGATAGGAGGTAAGTCTATGCAGGATATTGTAGGAGATATATCTAGGTTGAAAGAAGCCTTCCCAAACCTCTCAAAACTTAAAGAAGAACTGTATGACCTATCAACTATATTAAGTTGGGATTTAAGGTATGCTCCGCTATGGGATAAAGCGGACAATAATAATAAAAGGTTTTTAGCATTGGTAGCACAGTATCACGAAGATAAAATATTGCAATCAATTGAGAAATATTGTGAGAAGAAGGGACACAGAGTTGATGTGCTAATGTTTGATGGCTTTATGAGTGAGGATGAAATTGATTTAAATGATTTAGAAAGTTTCATTTATAGAGACACAGGTTTTAGAATTAAGATGGTTAATAAATCACAGACAAAAGGAGTTAAGTGATGAGTGAAAGAGAAACGATAGAGAAGATTTATAAGTTTATGTCTAGTGAGGACAGAACAGAGGAAGAGAAGTTCTTCTTCAAGGCTCTTCTTAAACTGGAAGAAATTCCTTGGAACCCGACCAACAATATGAGACTTTCCAATTGGTTTGGAAAGAAGAAGGATACTGGTATTTCCAGAATGACCTACTATCGTAAGTTGAATAGGTTCCACGCAGACTTACAGGATTACCTTTACAATGGAACAGAGTGATAAAAAGAAATCATCTAAGCGTTTAGTTTATGATGGTTCCCAAAAGGATTGGGAAGTATTAGAACACCCGTTATACAAAACATATTGGAAGATGCGGTTGGTAGCAATTGAAAAGAACAGGGACGCAGAAGTGCACTTATCAAAGAAGCCAAACAATATAGAGTGCATTGCAGCACACACAGCAACGATGACAATGATAGCAGTATTAGACCAAGTGCTCGTAGCACTTCGTGATTATTTACAAAGGAATTAATATTATGAAAAAGGAATGGTTAGAAGGATTGATATCAGAAACGATATCACAAATAAAACAAAGTTTAGACAGAATATACCTGAAAGACATGGGTGATATGAAGAGGATTGATAATGTAAAGGCAACCTTCTTTATTGTGAAGAGAGAATTAGATAATATCTTTCATACATTAAAAGATAATAATCCAGAAACAATCAATAAAAGACACACAGATGTAATAAATATAATGAAAGAGTTTCAGAAAAGGATTGAAGACGAACAGTGTAATGTGCTTTGTGCGAAAGCAACAAACAATAGAAGGGTCATTAAGTTTATAAGACAATGCTGCACCTTTCTAGAAATCGTGCATACAGCATTCCACTGTGATACACCAAAGGAAAGACGCAAAGAAATTGTCGAACAATATACAGGAGATACAAATGGATGAAACAGATACCTTGCAAAATACACAAATTAAAATATTTAATAGACCCAGAGACACCATCACAATGCGCCCACCCCCAGTGCATAATCAATTCAATAGCACACACAGCAAAGAGAGGAAAGAAAACAAAGATCCTTTGGCAAATGATATGTGCTAAAAACCTACAAGAAGATTGTGGTTCGTATGTTATTGAGGAACTGTTGTCTTACTGTAAGAAGAAGAAAGATAAAGGACAACATTGGTATCCGCTAATCAATTGGCATTGGTTAAGATTTAAGTTGTTGAACTTTGTAGATACCCACATCAATAAAAAGAACTGTGATGTTGAGTTGTTAGAGGACATAGCAGACGCGTCAATTACAGAGGCATCGTTTGTTGTCGATAACGAACATAAAGATAATGCTTACCGAAAGTTATTATACAAAGAGGTAGCGGATTATGTTGAAGGAAAGTATGGAGCGCATTGGGTATTGTATCTTCAAGATGCTATCTCAATGTTAGATGTGGTTAAGATAGAGAGTGAAAGGTTCAGCGTCATTAGCCCAAAGGCGAAGGCAATAAAGAAAGATGTATTCAATTGGGCGCATCGGAGGTATCATTATAATAATAAAGATTAGCATCAAAGGCAGGAGGCATCAGAATGATTAATATCATAGGCATCACACTACTGACTATCGGTTCAGTTATAATCATCAAAGAATTTATTTCAACTTATTTCAATTAATCCTTGACATTTATGTGCTTTTGGGTTATAATTGTACTACTTACTAGTAGAAGCAAGGAGGTTGCGATGGAAATTAAATTCAACAAAATGAAAATAAACCTTCATTTTGTTCTTGACCTAGCACCCAAATCTTGCTATACTGTATTAGAAGTTAGGGAAAAAAGGAGAAAACAAAATGCCTAATTATTGTGATAATCGAGTAGATATAATGGCGCCTGTAAAGGTGATGGAAGAAATCATTGAGAGACTGAATGAGAATAATAGTGGGACGCCATTGGTAATTGGAAGTAGCAATTGCTTTAACCACGACTGCGCCGACGGCGACACTGAACTAAACTGGAACGAAACATTCTGTCCTATTGGAGACTATGATAAGCGCGCCGCAATTGATAATTGGGGAACGAAGTGGGAGGTTAGTTCCGGTGGATATGAGTGTGTGGCAAGTCGCCCAACTCGTCTCGGGATGGCTTGCCTTGACATCAACTACCAAACCGCTTGGGCGCCAAACATTCCTATTACAGAAGCAATCATTGAAGAGTATGGAGACAGGGGTCTAACCATTCGCCATCGCTACGATGAACCAGCGATGGGCTTCTGTGGAATTGTAAGCAATCTTTGTATTAATAATGAAGGACACCACGAGGCAGACGATATGACCTTCGCTCAATATGAGAAGATTAGGATGGAGATTTTCAGTGATAACGACCTAGAAGATCTAGGGTTGGTGAAGATGGTAAAGAAGGATGGCGGCTATGAGAATGGAGATTTAATTATCACTGATTATGGTGCCGGTCTATTCTACTTTGATAATGAGGAGGAGGATGAAGCCTCCGTCCTCTTTCAGGATGGAGAGCATATTGAAGTGTTCTTTGATGACAGTGGCGATTGGATTGGAGCATACGGTGATATGGAAAACACACAATTAATTTCAGTTTAATGAAAATAAACCTTTACAACCATAACAGTTTAGGTTATAATAGTATTAGAAGTTAGAGACAGAACAAGGAGAAACAAAATGTCTAATCAATTTCAAGTTAGTTTTAGAGAAGAGGGTGCCGATAAGGGATACCGAAAGAATGTGGAGGAGGTTAAGGTTCCTGTATGGGAAGTGTGCTACTTCATCTGGGATAAGCATCAGAGTGAGTTGTTGAAGCACGAATTCTTTATCAATAAGGAAGATGCTGAAAAGAGAGCGGAGTGTTTCAGAAATTATAAGCAACCGATGCAGGGCGATCGCCACTGGGGCGAAGGCTCGTGGGAGATGGACTCGACGGAGCACGATTCCGGTCGGAACATTCTGGTTCGGCAACTGGAAGCGTATAGTGTTGTAGAGAATGATGAAGAAGTCTTTCTTGGGATCCCTGATGAAGATATCCTCATCACACTCTGCGGCGTGGAGGTGGCGTAATGTTGGTATGTAATAAATGTAAGACTGATAACATTAAAGTGAAGGGGTGGATTGACCCCAACTATCTGATGATTGAACCTTTTTGGATTGATGATTTTGAATGGGATTCAATTTGGTGTGATAGATGTGATGAAGAAGTAGAACTTGAAGGACGGGAGGGTTAGAATAATGTTTGAATGTAATCAATGTAAGAGTCGGGATATCCTTGTAAGGGGATGGTATAATCCTAACGAACGCTATGCAGCAACAGATTGGGATTCATCTTGGTGTGAAGATTGCAAGGAAGAAGTAGAACTTGATGAAGTGGAGGAAGAGTAATGTGGGTATGTAAGGAATGCAAAGGTGATAACATCACACAAACAGGATGGTTTGATCCTAACGACCAACACAAAACGAACTGTGGTTTGTTCTTCCGAATTGAAGGGGTGGATAGTTGGAAGAACTACTGTGAAGATTGTAAGAGAGAAGGAATTGAATTGGTAAGGGAGAAAGAGTAATGAATATTCCGTTCCTAACAGAAGAAGAGCAGAGAGATCTAAATGAAAACAATCCTTACTTCAAGAAGGAGAAGGAGTTTATTGAACCAATAAGAGAGAGTGAGTTCCTTCGTTCAGTGTGGTTCGCTAATGAAGATGATGATTACGATGACTACTGTAAGAGAGGTAGCCTTGATTAAACTGCTATCTGTGGTAGGAGTAATCCTCTACTCTTTGTGGTGTAGTCATATGATATGCGAGGGAATGAAAAGGAAAGAGAAACCCATAGAACATAGAACAGATTATGATTGAGGGTAATAAGAATAAAGAATGTCAATAAGGAGACAATGAATAATGAAAGTAGGAGACATAGTAAAGTTCAAGAATGGTAGGTCATACTACGGACGGCGTGGTTATGGGTATGTCGCACATAAGGGATACC
>Ga0208010_1000310_pt1 | contig 17047 bp, 20 predicted proteins | sample 2_EtaG_FD_184074 | JGI IMG/M metagenome (GOLD analysis project Ga0208010, IMG submission 184074) | Marine viral communities from the Subarctic Pacific Ocean - 2_ETSP_OMZ_AT15125 metaG (SPAdes) (version 2) | ecosystem: Environmental > Aquatic > Marine > Oceanic | place: Pacific Ocean | collected... | reverse complement strand
CAGCTAACAGATTCAGAGCCTAAAGCCGAAGTGCCTGCAAGACCTGTTAATGCAACAGATACATTAACAACCGCAGGTTCGCCCCACGCTCCTGAACCCCAAGTAGAACGACCCCAACCAGCCATTTATAGCTTACGCTATTCTAATAACAGCGTTACTTGCGTCTGCGGCTGGAAAAGTTATGGTAAAACTACCTGCTGTGGATGTTTTGTCTCCACCAAAATCAAAGACCGCAACTGATGGATCACCAGTAGCTGTGTCATTGAAGATCATGCATCCCCTTGCAGTAATTGTGCAAGTGCCAAACGTCAAATCAGCAAAATCGGTATAAGCCGTTGTACTTGAAGTGGTAGGTTCCACTTTGGTCAACGTGCCTCCTTTTGCCGTATAGTTTGTGCCTGTTGCTTCCTGCGAAGTAGAATAAGCAGTTGTTGATGCGCTCATGGTTGCTGAACTGGTATAAAGAGCCAGTTTAAAAGTATTTCCACCAGTGGAAAAATTGTGCTTCGCTTGCAGAAGTTCCTTTTTGAAGCTAGTGCACATTGCTTGAGTTATAGCCATTATAGCCTCCTAATTATATTTGCAAGATCCTTATGGCCCTGCGATTCTAATTGATTACCTATTGTACACATGTGGTTATTAATCGCCTCTTTCATATAATAAGTAATTATCATTCGACACTTATTTTTAAAAGCGTGTGCCTGCGCTTTTAACTGATCAGGAGCAGTATCTGCAACCGAAATCAATCTATTGGTTGCCATCTCAGCAACCTCTTCTACTGTATGGCCTCTACCATGAGTTGTTTTTACTCCTAAATCACCTACGGATAGTTCAAATGAATCTGTTTCCATCAGTAATTTTTAGGTTCAGGCGCACCTAAACCATTTAAAATATCTTTTCGACCTGAAACTCCCGTAGGTATTTCTTCAGCTTCTATTTCTGAAAACTCCGCCACCTTCAAGCCACCGTTCTTTAAATACACCACAGGCGGATTTTCAAGCCTATGATATCCATATAATTTTTCCTTCAGGGCAATATTGGTGTCCAGCATTGGCGATCTCGCTGCCACTGAAACATTTATCCCTGCATCCATACATTTAGATAACCAAAATTCACAACAAGCCCTTCCCAGTTCTCCAAAATGGATATTAGTAGTATAACTAAAATCTGCGCCAAAAATACTGAACTTACCTACTTTTTTCCATAAAGCAAAAGCAATGGCATAGGCAATCGTATTATTGAAATAAGCGCAACCCAAATCCTTGATGATTTTTTCTAACGGATAAAGCTCAATGGCTGGCACCCTCTTGTCCAGTTCACATGAATAAACGGGACATTCCAAGGTTGGTAAAATCTTACGCATTACCTCAGTCTGTGGCCCTGCATCATCTGTGTCAAAGAATCGGGAAACAGGATCCATCATAAAAACTCGATCTGTCTTGACTACTGCGCACATGGAATTGATTGCCCAAACCTCATCGTATTCAACGCTGTGGGTAATACTCATGTGATAATCCAATTGGCTTTGTCCCATGGCAACAAGAGCAATGTGCTTACCTTTAATATCCTTAATCATTAAACGCGTCCCCTAGTTTTGTCATAACGCATTTCTTCCTTGGTGGTTTTGCCTTCTGCCCAAGACTTAAGCTGCATCATCTCTTTGTCATAATTCTGTTTATATGTCCCAATTTCCGCCGCATCCAATTTCATAAAAACCGCAGCCTGCAACAACGATCCAGCCAACATGACATTAGGCATGTTATTGGAAAGATAGGTAGTGCCGTCGGACGCACCTGCTGTCAAGGAAGTTGGTCGATAAAAGTAATGCAACTCAAAAGTATAGTTGTCATCAGGCGTAGGCGCCAGGATAAAGGTGTCATTATCAAATTCGCCGTAATATTTAGGTTGCCCTGTAGTTGATGCGTTTGGGGTGTAGTCTCGTATGAATGATGGATGCTTCAACAATAGGTAATAATAAACACTGGAACTGATGACTGCCAAACTGAATGGAGCGAGAAAATCAGATGGCATTCCTAAATAAGAACTTCCAGAAGTTGCGGTTCCGGTTACGTTTTTTTTGTAGTAATTAAGCTCTACGTTTTTAAGAATGTCTTCTTCGGTGTTTTTAATGAAATTGTCTAGGTTGTTGGCAAACGTAGTTTCATCGTTGTCCATATAATCCTGGATTGCTGTTTTTAGCGTTGCATAAGTAAAAGCCATTAGTCTCCTCCTGCTAATACAATACCAACTTCCCCAGTTGCTTCAAGTCCTTTGAAGTCAGTTCCGATTGGATCATCAGTAGTGGTCATACCACCTGGTTTAGTAGTGGATACAATGCCCAAGGCTGCTGTTTTGTAATTAATATCAGGTCTTGGATTATATAATGCCTCAGCATCTGCTACATGTGGAGGTGGTTCCAGCTGTGGGCTTTTTGCCTCATAGCACTCCGAACAAACCTTGAAATTAGTCCACTCTTCTTTCAGCTCATGCAATAGATAACGAAATCCGCAGCGATCACAGATTCCGTATGCGTATTTACCGTATGCATAAGCCATCTCTAATAACCATAAGAGCGCATGTTTGGCTTTACCATCAATGATGCACGGCTTTCATCTTGAGCTAAAGCCCTGGCAAACTCATCCTCATAAATAGCCTTCAATGACTCCATTCTCTCAGGCGCACGTTTTTGTGATAAATAAAAAGCCAACCCGGCAACCAAAGCAGGATAAAAACGGAACGGCATCTGCAAATCATTAACCGATCCATCTACATCTTCAATTCGTAGAAGCTGATTCATTTTGATTACGTCGGTGCTGTTCTCAGGAGCCGGCCAAACATATATTTTTGGCGTAACCTGTTTGTCCAGGAACCATTGGGTAGGTCTTGCTTTGGTCGATTTGGTAGGAATGTTCCAATACTCTGCACGTCCAACCTGGTTCATCTGGTAATCAGTTGCAACACTATTGACAGTGCGCCTCAACACCACATCGAGAACATCGATCACATAATCGTTTAAGCTGTACGAGTCAGTGCCTTCAGTCAATGTCTGGCTGACATTGCTGATAGTCCATTGATTTAACCCACGGTTTGCCCAGTCAGCAAACAGAATATTCAATGAACGGCGGGCTGTGCGTGCGTCATAAGCAGTACGCAGTTCCAGCCCACATCGTTCATAGGCTTCCTCGATCCATTCGCCAACATCGGGTTGAAAGTCACGCGATCCAGAAGTGGCCATTGTTTACTCCTAGTTATTGGGCGTTTCGTAATATTTCAAAAACTCGCACCAAACTGTATATTCATTGCCTGCATCCGCCGTTGACGGAATAACAAGCAGGACATCACCAGAATAACCAGAGGCTTCGGTATTGACCAGTCCACCAATGGTGCTGAAATCAAAATCGTTGTCATAAGCCAGGGTCAGAAAGGTAACGTCTGTCGTTGCATCCCAATCAAGAGATGCCGGTGCATCCGTTCCTCCTCCAACGCTGTACCATATCCTGTTAAGCGCAACATGGACACACGACTTTCCCTGTGGGGATGAGTTTAGTCCGGAAACGTCAACTAAAGTGGTACTACTGGCACTGCCATCGGAATAAACGGAACAATAAACAATAAGTTTCCTGAATCCGTCAGACTGAGTGGTGGGGCCTGTTACTGTATTAGCCATAACTTACCCCTATTCGTAAGCCAGTCGATTAATTTCCTGATAATGCACATCCAAGGCTTCCGCTGCTGCTGCACCGCACTCAATTCCAATATAAGGAATGAAGTCGATGTCATTAGTTAGGGCAGCCGTTGGCGTTGTCCCGGTTGTAACCGCTGTACCGCCGGTGCTACCGGAAGTAGTCGTTACATTATACTGCTCACCGTTGACAAACATAGATGCTTTCCTATTGGAATCAATCGTTATCTTGAGTCTGTATAGCGTATTGGCTGCAACTGTGATTGGCAGTGCACTAATATAATCAGTGCCGCCTATACTATGCACAAAATGAAGCAAAGTATAATCACTCAAGCTGGTGCCATTGTCGCCATCGGTTTCAAACAAGAAATAAGCCTGGTCAGCATCTGTAGCAACCAATTGATCGTTGGTTAATTTCAAACCAGCCCAAAATTTTTGATTGTCAATAGCATTGGTAGATATTGCACATTCCCATTGAGTCTGATTCTCAGTTCCCCATTTTACGCCAGTCCAAGCTGTTTGGTTGGTGTCCAAATGAGGAGCGATAATCGCCTGATCTTCATCTGCTGTAGCAGTTGTAATTACAATACCAGCCCTGTCAGAATCAAAGGTACATAAAGCAGTTGTCATATTGGTGCCCAATACTTCAAAGTTCCTGTTTGCAGCTCGTGCTACTTCAACAGTATATGCTTGGTCGATATCGGCATTGAGAGCCGGTCTTTGTTTCCAATACTCTGACAAATAATATCTTCTGTTATCCCTTGTCGCTGTGTTGATGGTTGATATATCTGTTACGAGGCCTGATGTAGAGGCCTTGTTGACCATCTTAAATCCATTCTCGGATCTAACTGGTCCACTAAACGTTGTATTCGCCATAATTTTTTCCTCCGAAAAAATAAGTCCTACCGTCTTGGCTTATCTGCTAGGTCAGTCTGTAGGACAAGTTTACCCTAGAAAGTTTGATGCGGGTTGAGTCAGAAACCCCCGCATCACAGGTTCCATTATTGGTTCTTAAGCACCCGACGAGCCATATATGCCACGCGGATTACTCCAACCAAAGCTGTAACGCTCTCTAGCCTTAAAGCGAACATTTCCAGTATCAAAATCACCTTCCATGTTTGTGCTCATTGGCGTACGCTCAAAATGCTTCATTCCATCTGGACAGTCTGTCAAGACAAACCATGCATCTGTGTCAGTTAAGAAATGATTAACGGCATAGCCTTGTGAAATCATTCCCATATTCTTCAGTGCATTAATGTCGTTGTCAGCAGTTCCAACACGGCCTGGAGTTTCAAGCAAGCGTTCTGCTATGAATTGAAGTTGCGGTGGCACGACTAGCTTCATTCCTTGAAGGGCAAGCGTAAGATTACGGTCATCAACAAAAGTTGAAACTGTAATCAACGAGTCCTCAAGGGATGTTTCGTTCAAGTCAACGTAGGTACTAGGACGGTTTGAGAAAGTACCGCCACCCGCTAGGGTGTGCGAACTATTCACTAGAGATAGACCATCTCCACCCGTGTAACTAGAGCTAAATGCATTGTTTAAAACATTAGCGCCTTTAACCTGTTTGGTGTGTGCCATCGAACGCGCAAGCGCTTTCGTATAACGTGCACCCAACCGGTCATAGAGGTTGTCCTCTACGGCTTCTTCTGTCAAAGCAAATGCCAGTGCAATAGTTTCATGAGTATAGCGAGCAGTAAAGCCTTCGTAGGCTGTATCAAACTCAACTCCGTCACCCTCTCTTTTCACGGGAGCATTTCCGAATCCTGTAATCAGAACTTCTTCTTCAAAAGCTCTATCTGAACTTTCAGTTTCGAAAATTTCCTTTGTCTCGTCTTCATAACGAGCGTACTCCATGCCGAATAGGGCGTTTAAACCAGGTTCTAATTCCTTAACGAGCTGTGCTCTTGAAATTGCCATTAGTTATTTCTCCCTTACGCTAAACCAACTTGTGCTTGTCTATACAATGAATTTTGTATCATAACAAGAACATTGGTGTTCGCGCTACCAGCATCGGAGTTCTGAGGGTCTGTAGATATCTGAATCGCCTTCAGTGGCAATGTGGCTGTAGTAGCCCCAGTTGTCACATCAAGCTCCACATTGGAACGACCACTTGTGGTTGATCCAACTGTCGACTGATCTACAATATCAAAGTTACCCCATAGATCCGTTACCGGGAAAGCAGCGTCTGCTTGTACTTCATAGATGACATAAGGGTCGTCTATGATGAAAGCAACTGCATCCGTGGCAGCGTTTCCTGGCCAGTAATTACTCCATGAGGGCTTACTGGTTGTAGGGTCGGTGTAAAAGCAACCGTTGAACACACCAACAATGATGTCGCTTGTAGCGCCAGCAGCATCAGCACGCGCAATACGAGTAACCGTACCAGCTGTGTTCTGGGTCACAATATCACCCATGTAAATCTTAGTCGTATAGGCCTGAGCCGAAGTTGTAATACGATATCTAGATTGACCTCCGTTGAACGGTGAACCGCTAACATGCTTGGCTGGACGCAAACCAAATGCGGCGTCTTTATTTGCCATAATTAACTTCTCCGATCACGAGATTAATATTAAGTGATTCTAGGCTTTCGCTTTTGAACCACCGCCAAAAGTAACCCTGGATTGCCGATTTTTAGTAATCGGCATGGCAGGATGTTCTTCACGCATGAGGTCATTATCAACTGCATTCATCTGATTGTCAGTTTTGTTTGCAAAATAAGTATCCCGTTCTCTGGCGATCGAGTCATCGATCTTACACAGCATCAAGCCACCGATTCCGACAACACCTGCGTGTTTGCCGTGATCAATGATTGGTACATCAAGTTCCGGAATTTCATTAGGCTTAACTGGCTCGTAGCCCTCGCGAAACCGTTGCATGACATTCTTTCGATCTTCCTGTCCCCTAATCTCGGTACGAATCCATCGATATCGCATGCCGGGAGGGGGTTCTGGTGTTTTCAAAAGAGAAGGCGGCTCCCAAGGGCGTCGTGCCTCTTGAGTTTCGCGTGTTTCAGAACTCCGAGGAGTTCTGTCAATTTCAACGTTTTCTTCGATTTCAGCTTTATCATTCATGAGTTGTCTAACCTCGCTTTGTGAACTGCATAATCTTTGAAAGAAACTCCCAGACGTTTAGCTAGTTGCTGTTCGCTGGGTGTCAGCTCCACCTGATTACGATTTTTCCTGCGTCCATTTGAGTTACCGCGTGATGGTGAAGCTACGGTTTGGACGGGTTTCCCGCCTGCTTCCACGTTTTTAAAACGATTTGGCAACTCTCGTTGCATTCGTTTGTTAATCTCAGAGTAATAGTCATCAGACTCTGTGTCAAATCCTTCTTTCTCTAATTCGTTATGAACTGCCAAGGCAACATTGGTCATTACCTGATCCTGTCCAAACCAAGCATTATCATTTGCCCATTTTTGAGCGCGTGAAGATGGCGGGTTATAAGCGGGTTGCGCAGGCATTTGTTGTTGCGCCTGTTGGGCATAAGCCTGCTGTTCGGCATAAGCCTGCTGTTGAGCATAATATTGTTCCATTTGCTGGTTGTATTGTTGCATTTGCTGTTTGTATTGCTCCAATGCAACTTTATCCGCTGATGCTGCCGCTAAAATGGATTGGGCTTCCGCAATTTTATCGGCCTCCCCTTCTTCCATTGCTTTTTGTAATGCAATCTTGGAACCCTCCAGCTGTGATTCCACACGCGCTGCAAACTCAGCGCCATAGCTCGCACCATAGTCGTGACCCATTTGCGCCTGTTGTGCTTTGAGCTGTTTGTTTTCTTCCATGGCTCCCTTGGCATATTGAAGCGCTTGCAATTCTCGCCGTTGAAAATCCTTCGCCTGACGAACCGCTTTATCAATCCTGTTTTGTGCCAATCGGGCACGTTGTTCGGTTTCGCTGGGTTGTTTTTTGGCTTCTTTTTTAATGTGGTCGCTGGGCTCAAATTCCTCTTCAACCGACTCTTCCTTTATTGGCGGCAAGCCTTCTAAGTCTTTTCCTTCCAACTCAATAAAAGTAGATTCTTCCGAGACGGCTTCTTCAGTGCGCCTGTCTTTGGGCAACGCTGCTTTTTTAATCGCCTCGTCCGTTATTTCTGGTAATGCATCTGCCATGATTTACTCCGTTATAAACTCTGGATATCGTCCGGGTTCAAAATGGTACCAATGACTTCATCGTCATTGATAATTCTAACCTCGGCTCCGTCTTCTAGTTTGAAACGAGCACCTGCATAACGACCGATCAAAACCCAATCCTTAGCTTGGCACCAAGGCTTGCCATTGAACTTGCCCATATCCTTGTAAGCAAGGGGGGCGAGTTTCAACACATACGCAACTACCGTTGCCAAGGCTTCGCGGTCAATTACAGAGTCCAGCAACACAATGCCCCCATCAGTAACGCCTTTGCCCCTATATGGCAAAACCAAAATCCGCCATCCGGTAGGTTCTGGCATTCGTTCCAATAGGGAGGTATCGAGAAGGGAGGGATCAAGCACCAACTCTGTTGGTTCAACATAGGCATCCTGAATAGATGCACTGCCGTTGTTTACTTCCTCTTTTTGCGCCTCATTTTGAGCCTTGCGTTCGGCTGCGATATGTTGTGGGACTGCTAAGTCACTCATCAAAACTGTCTCCAGTTGTTTTTTGCAACACTTCTTTTAAATCCGACTCAAAGGAGCGAAGTGCCGTCAACTCTCCCATGAGAAAACGATAGTCTTCCATCGTTTTTACCAAACCGCCACACAGTTGTTCAGAAATCTGCCCTTGTCTGTTCCGCAGTTCTTTTAGAATATACTCTGCTAGTCTTACGCCGTCCACTATTTTTTAATCTAGCCCCAGCCGCCCTTTATTCTTACCTGACTCCAAGGTCTGTCAGACGGTCCTAAATTTGTACCCCATGCTCCAGTATCTGCTGGAGATGTAACATCAGGCGCATAAGGATTGTCAGTTGGTGCGGAGGCATAAGAGCCACTAGGGAATTGGTTCGCCAGCTGTTGTTCAATCAATGCTTCAATGTCGGTCAAGCTGGGACCCCCATAAGTTTTTCCTTCCAAGGCAGCTAGACGTGACTGCAAACCGCTTGGATCAAATGGAGCTGGGCTTTGAGCCGCACCCAATTGTGATTCCAGCGCAGCTAGTCTTGCCTGCAAACCAGTTGCATCAAATGGTGAGGGTGGCTGCATGCCTTCCAGCGCAGCTAGTCTTGACTGTAAATTGCTTGGATCAAATGGTGTAGGTGGTTGAGCGCCTTGTAATGCTGTAATTTGTGACTGTAAATTGCTTGGATCAAATGGTGTATATGTCGGCATATCAGCTTTTAAAGCATATTGGCTAAAATCTGGCATATCGCTTTTCATTTGATATTGCTGAAGCCAAGGATTGATGCCCTGTAAACTCCTTGGATCTCTGAGCCCACTCTGCACTTGAAGAGATTGTATAGCGTCCTGCAAATCCACAGTTCCGCTTTTATCAATATCAGCCATAGCTATTTCTTCGGGGCTTAAATCATCTCTATTTCCATACTCCATTATTTGCTGTGGAGTCAAGCCACCAGCAAAGCTCTCATAATCTGCTGCTGTAGCTTGGCCTTGACCGCCATATTGTCCCATGATGTTGCCCCAATCGTAAGCGGTAGGGTCAAATGTTGTTCCTGGAAGCCCTTGTGCACCAGCTGCTCCGGTTGCTCCGGTTGCTCCGGTTGCTCCGGTTGCTCCGGTTGCTCCCATGGCTCCTGCTGCTCCGGTTGCTCCCATAGCGCCTGTAGCTCCCATAGCGCCTGTAGCTCCCGTAGCTCCTGTGGCTCCTCTCGCTCCTGCTCCTCCAGCTCCGCCTCCGTAGGTGCCAAATATATTACTCCAGTCGTAGGAAGTTGGGTCAAAAGTAGCGCCAGCGGCACCTGTTGCGCCAGTTGCGCCTGTTGCGCCCGTAGCTCCAGTTGCGCCTGTTGCGCCCGTAGCTCCTGTGGCTCCAGCTGTTCCTGCTCCTCCAGCTCCGCCTCCGTAGGTGCCAAATATGTTGCTCCAATCATAAGCTGTTGGGTCAAAAGTAGCGCCAGCGGCACCTGTTGCGCCCGTAGCTCCTGTAGCTCCTGTGGCTCCTGTGGCTCCTGTGGCTCCTGCTGTTCCTGCTGTTCCTGCTCCTCCGTAGGTACCAAATATATTGCTCCAGTCATAGGATGTTGGATCAAATGGTGTGTATGTGGTTCCCGCGGTGTCACCCGTTGTGGTATCTGCTCCTGTGGTGTCTGTTCCTGTAGTGTCTGTTCCTGTTGTGTCTGTTCCGGTGGTGCTGTAACTGCCAAATGGGAATGAAAACGGATTGAATCCGCCATAGCCACCCATGCCGCCATAACCGCCGTAACCTCCCATACCGCCCATGCCGCCATAACCGCCATAGCCACCCATGCCTCCATAACCGCCATAGCCACCCATACCGCCATAACCGCCGTAGCCGCCGTAGCCGCCATAACCGCCCATGCCGCCATAACCGCCATAGCCTCCGCCATAGCCCATAGGACTGCCGTAACCGCCGTAGCCCATAGGACTGCCGTAACCGCCGTAGCCTCCATAGCCTCCATATAAGGAGGGACCTGTATTAAAGCCAGGCAATGAAGAGTAAAAAGGACTTCCGTATGGCATTGTATTAACCTCCTCCGGGTATATCTAAGCCAGGAGAACCCCAACCTGGTCTGCTCAACCTTGCTGGAGGGCCCATTGGCACTTGTAGCGCTTGTTGTATTGGCCTCCTTGCCCATGCTCTGGGATTTACTGTTCTGCCTCCGCCTCTCAGCGAAAGAATGCCGCCACCGGCCATACCGGGAGCTGCTGCCATTTCAAGTTCTTTGTTGATTTCCATGATTTGCGCCATTATTTCTTGCGCCATTGCCTCATCGGCTGTTTGCAGTTGTTGTTGTAACCTGTCCCTTTCGGCTATAAGAGCCTCTCTAGAGTTTGGATTAAATATAGCATTTACATCTTCCTGAGATAAATATTCGCCTGTTTCTCTAGCTTGTCGTCCTGCTGACAATCCAGATGCAGACTGTGCTGGACTAAGCATAATCTCCGCAAGCTGTGTAAGAATATCAAGAGGGAGGGTACCAAGGCGGCCTAGAATACTCGCTTTAAAATCGGGATCATCACGCGATCTCACTTGTGCGGCTCGATTATAAGCAGTGGAAAAAACAGATTGTGGCAATCCTTGTCCAAGTCTTGTGTCTAGTCTGTGTTCTGCTCCCCACAGAGGCATAGGTTCTTCTACTGTCGCCAGATCGCCCCGGGCAAAGCCCTTAACGGGACCGCCTGCCTGCCAGCCTCCGGGACCTCTGGAACCAAGTCGTTGTGCTTGGTTTGCCCTTCTTGCCATTCCTGCGCTTAACATTGAGGGGTTGGCGCGAATGGGCGCTTGAAATGTAGAGTTCAATCCGATGGGATGCATCATGTCCTCCACCGTCTGATTCGGACCAACGTAGCCGCCATACTGCCAGCCTCCAGGTGATCTAGATGCTTGTCGTTGTGCTTGGTTGGCTCTTCTAGCCGCTGCTGCTTTTGCTCTTGCCGCTGCCTTTCTTTGTTTTTCCCACAAGTCCGATAACCACTGTGGTACGGGTGTGGGGGGTATGGGTCCGAAACCGCCGGGGGGCATCATCAGAATATCCCCTCAAACTTGGTGCCGCGTAAAGCTGCGCCACCGCCTCTCGACTTGCCTTTGCCCATGCCGGGCTGAGGTGGACCGCCGTTGGCTTCTTTCTTTGGCTGTGACAGGGGCACTGTGCCCTGATCCTTGATTTTCATTGACTTGCTTGCCGCGCCTGAACTTTTCGGTATGGCGCCGCGAAATTTACCGGGTCTTGCTCTTGCCATGACGTTTTTTCCTCTTCTTGGGTTTTTTCTTTTTCTTCTTCTTCTTCGCTTTGCCAGCCTTATCCAAGGCAATGGCAACTGCTTGTCTTTTTCCGTAGCCTTCTTTCTTCAGTCTCCCAATATTAGCAGAAACTGTCTTCTTAGCACTACCCTTTTTTAGCGGCACTCTTTTTCTTCGCTTTTGTTTTCTTCTTCGGGGCTGCTTTCTTTTTTGCTACTGCTTTCTTTTTCGGCGCCGCTTTTTTCTTCGCTTTGGGTTTTTCTGCCTCTACTGCTTCTGTTGCTTCCGCTGCCCTGGCAGCCAATAGCTGTTCTTTGCGCTTCGGGTCGCCGCGCCAGGCTCGATCCGCCTTTTCCTGCGCCAACATTGCATCTTCCTCGATGCGCTCTTTCAATCTCTGGTGTTTGTGTGCGGCCTGCATGGCCTTCATTACTGAACTCATGTCGTCTCCTTTCTCAAGTCCGCAGCCTTGAACCGTTCCTGTTGCTCAAGTCGGTCCTGCGCGGTTTCGTTTCTCATTGTTGCAATATCCTCGGATGAATCAATACGCTCCCGCGTCAAATCCTCATCCTGGTCCATCTTCATTATATCTATTTCCTGGCGTTCTCCAAATTCTTGTTGTTTGCGCTGTAAATCACCGGCTTTGATATCGAGCTCCTGGCGCCTGAGTGCAACCAATGGATCTTCCGGTTGCGGCGGTGGCATAAATTGCTGATTGATCTGTTCCATCAGCCCGGCAATCGTTGCTGCCACTTGTTTTTGCTGCTGCTGCATCATTTGCTGTTGCATCTGCTGTTGTTGCTCCGGTGGCGCCTGCATCAATTGCTGTTGCATCTGCATCATCTGCGGATCCTGCGCCATTTGCTGCTGCACCATCTCTTCGGCCTTCAGCGAAACATGGTCATAGACATGCGCTTGCGTCATTGCCATTCCCTGTGGGTTCTGTTGCATGATAGCGGTACCATAAAGACTCATGTGGGTAGCGATGTGGGCGTCGTGGTCTTGTCCTGGAAAGGCTTTTGGCTGTTGTCCCGTAAGCAGTCCGGCATTCTCTTTGCCAGGATCAATCGGCTGCGGTTGCGGCGGTGGTGGCAGCAACGCATCAATATTCTGCACATTGAGTGCCTGATACATGCGCCGATACGCCTCATAAATGCCCGCTTTGCCATGGATTTCGGGGTTCGATTGCGCCATTTGCAGCATTTGCTGCGCTAACATCACCCGTTGGCTCATCGAGAAAATGTTCGGGTCCGATACCGGGATAATGTCCACGCGGTCATCAAAGTCCGCCTGTTTGATCATTTGGTCGCCATTGTTGGTCATATACGGGTATTCAGGTGGCAGGAACTGGGCAAAAATGCGTGCCAACAGGTTAAACTCCACCTTTTGTGCGTAATGCAGGCGCTTGTGGATCGCCGACATCACCTTGGTGCCGCGTTCCAGCAGCGCAATGGTGGTGCCTACCGGCATTTCCTGGTTGGAATCGCCAACCTGGATGTCGGCAATGGAAGCAAAGCGCTTACCGGCATCAACCATGATGCCCATCAGGGCTAACAGGGTCTGTGACGGCTCTTTAAACGGCAACGGGATGAAGGATTCGCGCAAACTGCCCCCAGGGGCGTCCATATCGCGAAATTCTCCGGGTTGTAAGGGCTGATCGTCGTCACGAATACGGATACCGCGTGCTTTAAACCCGGCAGGCAAGTTGGCCAAAGTGCCCGCATCGATCAGCTGGCGTAAAATGGAGGTTGATGCCCTTGATAAACCCCCGATCATGTGTGTCAGGCCAAAGCCATAGAAGCCAAGACCCGGTAAAAACTTGTAATGGACGAAATACTGGACTTTTTTCCGCAGCGGATCGCCCTCGTTCCAGTTCCTGCGGATCGAAAGCACCGCATTGTTGGCTTTCGACAGGGTGACGATGTAGGGGAGCTTGATACCGGTGGGCTCGCCCGCCTCATCGGTGTCCTCAAAGCCCTCCAAGTCCAGATCAAGATGAATTTCGTAGAGCTCGCACTCACTGTCCATGCGTGAAGAGGGCTCAATCCCCTGCAATTTGTCGATTTCCTCCTGGATATCCTGCTGTTCATACTGCATGCCCATGGCTTTAAGCTGCACGTCACGATAGAAGCCGATGTTCTGGAGCTTAACCACATCATTCAACGGCATCGTTACAATATTGGTGATCCGAACGGCTGTTTGCAGATTACTGGTGTCATAGGGAACGACCAGGTTCTCTGAGGGAATAAACCGGGACACTGCCCGCCCCAAATTCTGGTCGTAATAAACTTTCCTAAAAGCCGATCCCGACAGTGGCAGATAGAAGAGAAGCATGTCGGTTTCGGGATCGTATTCTTCCATGACGTGCATCAATTGGTAATTCATGTATTCCTTGACCCTGGCCGCCTGTCCCTCGGAATCGGGAGTGATGGCACCCACAATCTGGGTTTTCACCGGTCCTTGCGATGGCAATATCTCGGCATAGGCCTGTGCCTGGAACTGGGTAACGGATTCTGCCAACAGCGGATGAGTTATGCCGGAGGCACCCTCAAACGGCTGGCTGCGTTCCTCATAGCGCATGCCGAGGAACTCCAAACCATCACGGTACTGCTGTTCCCACTCGGCGCGGGAACTAAGATCGGCCTCGACATCGGCAATGCATTGGTTGAAAATGGTTTGTAAGTCGGAATCGTCAAGCTCATCGGCCAGATTGGCGCCAAATTCAACTTGCGGTGACAGCATTTCACCCTCACCGACAAGGATACTGCCGCTTTCCAAGGGCGTAATGGGAACATCTTCACCATTAAACTCGGCTAATCTGGGGTCTTCCAGTTCAATCGTCTTGGAGTCATCCATAATATCGACAGGTTCTTCCTGTGCAGGATAAATCCGTTTTTCGATATCCGCCATACTACGCCCTTGTGCTAATTCATTAATCTAAACAACAAACTACTGATCCAGTTACGCCATTGAACCGAGAAGCTTAAAACAGTTTTTTCCATTCTACCCATTAAATATCTTTACTGCCACCTGTGATTGCTTTGTCGATAAAGCCGCCGTGGGCTTTTGTTACCATGCCGCCTTCGGAAAAACCAAAAAAGTCTCTTAGCTCTCCAAATGTAGGATCTCTGAATGTTTTTTGCTCAATCCCGGACTTGTTGAAGGAAGGCGTGTAGGTTACGACCTTATCACCCTCTTGGATAAAAGTGTTTGGCGCCTTCTCCCAGACATCAAAAACCTCTTCATAGCCGAGCTCCTCCAAAAACTGCCTGGTCATGTCATCACCTTTATGGCTCAGTGGAATGTCCGGCCACATCCTGTCAAAAGCGCCTATGTTGCCAGTCCCCTCCTCTACAGAGAGAATCTCGCCGGCATAGTCTTCAATCATCTCATCAATATACTCAGGTTCAATGTCTTCGTTTTTCAGTAGTTTCCTATTTGCTTTGGCAATCTCCGCGTTTTTTTGGACGATTACTTTGTCTTCCAGTTTGTTTATCCACCGTTGACTGAGCTTTCCCTTTGTCATAGCATCCAGCCACCTTTTTTCCAATGCCATTAGTTTTTTTGATTTCGTCCAGCCGGCAACAGCAGGCACTCCCGGAATCAAACCCAAACCACTCAGCGCATAATTCAATCCTGTCCTTGTTTCCGGCTCCTCTTTGTACATCTGGATATCACCAACAGCGCCGGCAATGTCAGACACCACAGGAATAGGTGCCATGCCGAGCTTTTGCCCAGGATTCATCGACTCCCACATGGAGGCAATTCCACCCTTGATCTTTTCTTCCTGGCGCGAGCGTTCCGTGGCTTCTTCTAAGCGCCTTTGTATTCGTTGTTCTCTGGTTTCCGGCATCAATAATAAACATGCCTTTTGGGCACGCTCTCCTCATCTTCCTCATCAGAGTATAACCGAACAAAGTTGCCTTGGCGAAATCTCATCACCGCCTGGGTCATGGAATCCACATAATCATCGTTCTCCCCGAACGGAAACGCCGCACATTCCTCGATCACATCCTCGGCAAAGCGTTTCTTCGGCGCCCACACCATCCCCGCCTCAAACACGGGACTCACGGCATGCACCCTGGTCACTTTGTCATTACCCCTCGAAGGCCGGTAGTTGACTACCGGGATGCCCATATTCCTCAATTCCTGAGTCAAAGGCATGCCTGATGCCTGGGACTCCACCAATACCATCTCCGGTTCCCAATACTTATATTCATCGCTCGCCATCGATTTCAGCACCGGGAAATCCCAGCGCCCACGCTTGGCATCGAGGAGAATAATCGCATCACCACTGTCCTCATTTGGGCGAAAAATGCCCCAGGTGGTAATCGCCGAATAATCGGCAGTCTCACTGCGCGAGAACGCAGTATCATAACTCTGAATAATATACTCAACAGGCGGGATCTTATCGCCCTCCCACAACTGCCACCAGTCGCGCTTAATAATCGCACCTTCCTCGGAAGTCGGGTTCTGCATATACTGCGCATTCCACTTCGCCGCCGGCAGTGACGCCTTAACACTCTCCAATTCCTTGAGACTCCAATAGCCCGGCCACAAAGCATTACCGGTATCCTCAAAAATGGCCGGCAGTTCCACCACCTGCCACTGATCAGCATGCGCTTCCGTCTGCCGCTTCAGCAGTTTCGAGGTCAAATCAAGTGTTGACCAGCGAGTCATGACAATCACAATCGAGCCGCCCGGCTGCAACCGCTGCCTGGGTCCGGAGGTATACCATTCATAAGCACTCTCCAAAGCCGAGGGTGAGAGCGCGTCCTGTTCCGAGTGCGGATCGTCAATGATCAGCAAATCGGCGCCCCTTCCGGTAATGGCGCCGCCCACTCCAGCAGCGAAATACTCACCGTTGCGGTTGGTTTCCCAACGCCCGGCGCTTTTCGAGTCGGCACTGAGTGTGACTTTGGGAAAAACGGCCTTATACTCCTCGGAATCCATAAGATTCCTTACTTTGCGCCCAAAGCGCACGGACAGCTCCGAGGTATGCGTGGTCTGCATTATCTTCATGTTGGGCTTCAGTCCCATCATCCATGAGGGGAAATAAACGGAGGCGAACTCGGATTTGGTGTGTCTAGGCGGCATGTTGATGATGAGGCGCTTGGTGTCGCCATGGGCGATTTCATCGAGCTTCTCGGCAAAGATTCGGTGGTGTTCGCCTTCGATGAACTCAGGCCAGATATAACGGATGTAATCCAGGAAGGATCTCTGGATGACTTCCTGGGTATCAAAGTTCTCCAAGCGATTTTGCAGCAACAGGATCTCGCGCATGGTATCGATTGGAACATGTCCTAAATCGGCAGGCATAGGAGTCACTATAGTTTCAAATGTTTTTTTGGGCAAATTATTTGTGTTGAACGTCATTATACTATCCTTTCAGTAGGAGTCCCAAATAGCATAGGGGGGGGTTGGGTTCGCGAATAAAAAAATCTGAGATTTTCGACCTCAGAATAAAAGAATCCGCGCATCAATTGAACATCAACGCGCGGATTGTTGGG
>Ga0208010_1000308_pt1 | contig 17078 bp, 22 predicted proteins | sample 2_EtaG_FD_184074 | JGI IMG/M metagenome (GOLD analysis project Ga0208010, IMG submission 184074) | Marine viral communities from the Subarctic Pacific Ocean - 2_ETSP_OMZ_AT15125 metaG (SPAdes) (version 2) | ecosystem: Environmental > Aquatic > Marine > Oceanic | place: Pacific Ocean | collected... | reverse complement strand
GGGGGTTGTAAGGTCTGAATGTGTAAACCTTACAAACTTCAGGCTACTAAGTGAGGACGAAAGTGAAGGTTCATAATCAACCATAGACCAGCTAGCGGCTCCAACCGAACCTGTCTGTAGGCCCGTAGAAACGGTAGTTCCGGCTTCGTTGATAGAATATCCAAATTTGCCTGCACCATAGAGACCATCAGTAGGATCACCACTTCCTGAAGTGACACCAAATACGTTAGTATTTTTATCAAATCCAGGCTGTGCTGTACCATACTTGAAATCGAGGTAAAAAATCAGTCCCGAAGGAAGATTCATCGGCTGAACAGAAACAAAATCCTGTGCTGCCAACTCACCGAAGATTCTACGAACCAACGGCAAAGCAACACCAGACCATTCCTCTTTGTTAGACTCAGTGCTCGTCTTTGATGCTTCATCAATCAACTGACGTGCCTGGTTCTCAAGAAGAACAGACATTCCATGTAATTTTGTGTCGTCATCGATTCCTTCCAACAGTCCGGTTGGCTCCCACTTTTTCACCAATCCTCTTGTTTGCTCAAGAAGCTGACGATGCGGGTTGTATCCATCCATCATACCTTCAATCGATTTTAAATTACCCATGATATTTTCTCCATAATAAATAAATTAAAGAATGTTCGCTAACTTCTTAAACCTATCTTTCAACTCAGCTCCCTCTTGAAGAACTTCAGGTTCTCTAGAAGGTTTTGTTGAAGAAACAGGCTTGGAAGCTGCTCCCTTACTTTCTTTAATTTCTCGTTTAGCACCTACACTGAACGATTCGGATAAAGTTGCATAAACCAACTTAACCTCTCGTAGTGTCTGTGCTCTATCAAATTGTTCAACGACTTTATACTTTTGGTCTTCACTCAAACCATGTGCTCTAAATAGTTTGTTTGTGAATAAAAGTTTAGCGTTGAGCAGATTAACTTCGTTCAACTTAGAACGAAGATATCTAACCACTCTACGATGCTCTTCGAGATCGGAAGAAAGAGATTCTACTGTATCAGCTTCTTCTTCATCCTCATCATCGTCTTGTTCTGAAAGTGCCTCTAAGACATCTTCAAGGTCGATTACTTCTTCAACAGTTCCACCTTCCTTTTTAACATGATCAACGAGATCATCAACTTCCTCATCTTCGCCTTCATGCCCTTCTGGAGGTGAACTTGCACCGGAAGCTTTTTCCGGACCCTGTCCAATGTCTGCCTGACCTGATTCATCATCGACTTTGTTGTCGCCTGCGCCTATATCAGATGAATCTGCTTTAGAATCATGATCTTCAGAATTAGAATCAAGTTCGCCTTCTTCTAAGTTTTCAGCGTCTTCAGAAAATCTGTAGTAAGTTTTACCATCAACATCGACAGTTTCAACTTGTACTTCTTCTTCATCTTCTTCTTCAGCATCAGAAGGTTCTTCATCATCTTCTTCGTTAATTTCATCTTCTAACTCGCGAAGAATTGCTTCTAGATCTAAGTCTTCACCTACATCTTCTGCACCTTCTTCTTCCTCTTCCTCTTCGTCTGCAACAGGTTCTTCATCATCTTCCTGTACAACTGGTGCATATTTAACACCATCGATTTCGATTATGCCTTCTTCTTCTATTTCAGGCTCTTCCTCTTCCTCTTCTTCAGCTGCGGGTTCTGCAGGAGCTTCAAACTCTTCTTCGTCTTCATACTCTTCTGCTTCTTCACCAGCTTCAGGTTCTACAGCGATTTCAGGTTCTTCTTCACCACCTTCTTCATCTTCTCCCTCTTCTTCCCACTCTTCATCCTCTCCGGCTTCAGACTGGATTTTCTGAGAAAGCATAGATTTCAAACGGGGTGTAAAAGCCTCTTCCAAAGCGATTTTTGCATTTGCTAGAGCGGTTTCTCTAACAGCTTTTGCGTCAGCAATAGCTTCTTTTAAAAGATCATCCATTTTAATATCTCCACTATTTTAGTTTCATTTTAATTTCGACCTGGAACACTAATGTTCCAATTTTAAAATGTTTCTTGTGTTTTGATTTGGATTTAATAAAGTTATTAAGAACTTTAATAAGATTAATTTACTGGTACATTACATGATATTTGCCGGAATGGCTGGTAATGTATTCTTTTATATAAGTATATACAACTAAACAAAAACAACTGAAAATCAGTAATTATTATCGATTTTTTCCTTTAAATCTTGATATTTTGCTCGGGTTCTTGCTCTAGCCCGTACTTCCCGTCTAATTTCAGACGGTTTTGTATAAAATTCTTTCTTTCTTAACTCTAAAAAAAGACCTGAATCCTTAACCTTTCGCTTCAGGTCTCTTAATGCTCTATCTATATTATTATTATGTACTTCGACATCAATCATAAAACTTTTTAGTCCGTTTCGTTATCCGCTTCCCAATTTTTATCTACATAGTCATAAAAAGCTTTCTTCTCTTCATCACTCCCAAACTCGTCTGGTGAACTTACACCAAATTTTGAAAGAGCCATTTGGAAAAATTTCTGGTATGCTTCTTTATCACCACTCTCCTCATTTATCTCATAATACCTACTAAGAAGGTGTCCCATATCTTCATAAAGACCACTCATTCTTTCTTGAAGTGACTGTGCTTCAGTTGCTACCTTATTAAAAGATTTTGAAAGATTAGTAAGTTCTTTCATATTACGATTAACCGTAACTTTATCAAACCAATCATCAGTCTCACGAAGAGTATGTGCTCTTGCAGTTACTGCCAATTCAGAAAGAGTTTTAGCTACATCTCTGAGATTACCTTCTCTGTAAATTTGTTTGCCTAAACTTCCAAAATTAGATACTGCTCCCATAAACCCTTCAACATCTATTTCTCTTTCCTCTTCAACTTCACCAAATTTTTCCTTGACAAGTGGAGCTAATTTTATAGTTGAAGCTGTTGCTACTGGTTTCTGAGTGACCAATCCACCCGCGATTGATATACTGTGTTCTTTTAACAAATCTTTCATCTTTAACATTATCTATCTCCTAATTACTTTACATTTATATCATTTATAAATATAAACTATCTCAACTTTCCTCTTTTAGAATATCGTCTAAATCCGTCTCTTACCTTTGTCCACAATACTTTCATAAATTCTTTTTCCCCTGGATGTACTAATTTAGCGGGGCCGGTTTCAATACTTTTTGATAAATCCATAGCATCATATCTTCCACCTTTTACACCATCCATCATTATTTTTATAGTTTGTTGAGACGCTTTACCCAAAACTTTAGATATTCTTTTCATATCAGATTCTACTTGGTCTCTTGCTTCAATTGAACTCCATGCTAATTCAGTAATAGGTTGTTCTTCTTCTTTTATTCTTCTAAATCCATCAGGATTCATAATCTTTCCAAGAGTTATATTTGAATTTGCCGGTTTAATAACATTAGCAAATTCTTCTTTTATTATCTGTCGGAGATGTGATTTGGTTATTTTCATTTTAATCCCACTCATAATTTTTATCTAAATGCTTTTTCAACATATCATGTGCTTTATACAGTTTATTAACAAAATCTTTTAGTTTTCTATCTTTATGAAATTCGGTATGTCTTTTTGAAAGCCAATCCAAGTTTCCAATCCAATCACCTGTTTGATAAAATGCATCTCTCATATTTAATGGAACTTCATTTAAAAGTTCTTCTTTAATCATTTCTCGTAATTCTGATTTGGTTATTTTCATTAAAATTCCTTCTTTCCTTGCCAATGAACACCATCATAATAGAGATTTGCTTTCCTAAACCCAGTTCCCATTGTAAAATGTCTAACAAAAAATCCTTTATCTCTTGGCCTGATATTATTTACATTTAATTTATTACCTTTAATTTCATAACTACCTTTATTTTTAATACTTCCACTATAAACTAATTTCTTAATTTTTTCTTCACCTTTCATCTTCATAGGATTGCCAGGTATATTATCTTTTTTAGAAACTTTAATTACTTTTTCATTCATGGATTCAACTTTTTTCTTTTGCTTCTTCAACAAATGTGGTCCTGCGGGTGTTAATTTATCTGTATTATGTACATCTACTTTTCCTTCAGGAGCATAACCACAAGTTCCCTCTAACTTGGCTTTACGTTTTATTAATTCTTTAGCAATTAATCTGAAAGTTAATGCTGCAGAACTAGATAATCTTTCATCTGCCATCTGTTTGTATGTTTTTACTAATTTTTTTGTTGGAACTTTAGAATAATCTGCACCTTCATTTACGGATTCTACTATACCTTGTCTTTCCAACCACTTTTCCCAATTTCTTGGCAACCATTTCGTTTTATATCGTGGACTTACTTTCAAATAATTTTTCCATACCCTTTTCAGAACTTTTTTATCTATTTCAAGTTCTCTATTCAAATGACTTACAAATTCTCTTTCGTTATAATGTTCCATCGCATTAGTTAATTGGTCAATAAAAAACCCTATCCCAACTTTACCTATTGCTGCTTCATTTACGGATTCAACTTTTTTCTTTTTAGCTAATACTTTCATTACTTTTACAGCTTCTATAAAACTTTTCTTATATCCTATATCTCTTAGAAACATACCAATCTGGGCAAAAGCATTTGCATATCCTACACCTGTACCTTTATGTAAATTTGCATGATATGCTATTCTACTCGCCAACTGTCTGTCTGTGAACTCTTTACCTTCTTTCTTCAATCTACTTTTCTCTGCTCTACCCCTATTTGTAGATTCCTTTTCAAACCCAGCTATCTTACCACCTTTATGTGAAGCATCTTTTCCATCACCATTACCATAAGTTCCACGTTTTCTATTGTATTGGTTTAATTCTGCTCTATACTTTTTCATTTTAGGTGATGACTGAAATTTTTTGTATTCTGCTTTGTAATCTCTTTCTTCTTTCTGTACTTTTTTCGGCAGTCCCTTTCTATCTGTATCAGCAAAATCTTTAACATCTTTCTTTTTCATAGTTTTAGCTGCTTTCTGTGCAGATTTAGAAAATTTAGATGCCGGAGCATCTCCTTTTTGTATAGCTCTAACTATACCAAAAAATTTCTGTTGTTTTTTAGATACTGCTGGCATTCTATTTCATCTTCTTAACAAGTGATAACATTTCTCTCATAAACGCCGTTACGTTCTTTAAATAAGACGCTCTTAATGGTTTTGATAATTTTTGATTAGGTAAATCTGCATTGAATCTATCATCTAATTTATTCATAGCTTGACGAAACTTTCCCTCAATGGTTTGTAATTTTTGAACCAATTTTTTGGCTTGTATTATATCTCTTGCATCTTCTTTTACAAGTTTTGAGGAATGTCTCTTAGTAGTATCTTCAATGGTAGGCAAAGACTCACCAAATTTTCTTTCCCATGCATAAGATTCTTTAATTATATCTTTTAATTTAATCATTAGAATGCTCCCATAATTTCAGTATAATTACTAAATATTTTTTTAGCTTGAGCAAATAATTTTTTATCTAACTCATCTCTTGTTAAACTTAATCCTTTTGGCATATGACCAAAATGTTTATGTAATTCCTCAACTGACTCATATGCCTTTAGCATTTTTCTATCCACTACTCTGGCTAACATTTGTCTTGCGACAGTATGATCATTTTTATCAGTATAATTTGCAATTATATTAATAGAATTACCACTCATTTCTTTCTTTTCAGTTATTTTTTGGATTCCTTTGTGCCTTCTTGTAGTATCTTCAATAGTAGGTAAAGGTTCTCCAAATTTTCTTTGCCATGCGAACTTGTTTTCTTTTAATATTTCTTTTAATTTAATCATTAGTTTGTCCTCGGTCCATCTTTCTTACGCCACTTACCATTAATCTTTTGATATGTTTTCCACATACTTTCTAATTGTTTTGAAATACCTTCAACTTGTTTACCAATTTTCAACATCTCTTTATTATATTCATCATTCATCTTTTTAAAATTACTAAAATCATTCCAACCATATTGATCTGACTCTGAATATCCCCAATTTATTGTACCTTTTGCTACTATACCTTTAAATGCATCAAGTAAACTGTCTTGAACTGTGAGTGGATCAGATCCAGCCTGAACTTTAACAGCTTCATTTACAGATTCTTTATCTTCCTCTTCAAGTCTCCAATCCTTCCACTTCCGATTTATATTCATTATAGTTTTCTTGTCCATTCTATTCTCCACTATGAGCTATATCAGTTTCTAAAAACCCCTTTAACACTTCCCTTTTATATAAGACAGCAAGTGCTTTAGATGATTCGCCCTTTTTCACATATTTATTCACTTCATTTACATATCTCTTAATAGACTGTTGAAGCTGTTTTCTTGTCATTACTCCATATCCAGGTATCTGAATTTTTGCATCTAATGGTGTTTCCACTCCTCTCTTTGGTGAAGTAATTTTTGCTTCTCTTACCGTTTTAAGTAATGACTTTAAACTAATCAATTTTACCTTCCCCCTATCCTTTCATATTGTTTACGAAGTGGATGAATTGATTCTTTTACTAATTTTCCTTTTGGTTTATATTTCTTACCTTCAATTGTAATCTCACCCATCATTGCATTTGATGCCTGTCTCTTTTTCTTTGCCCAATATTCTGCTTTCTCTATATCTACACCAGCATATTTCTTCATCATTTGGTCTGCTTTCTGATAATCATCTTCTGCTTGTTTTCCACCTGGACGTTTTTCCTTTGGTTCTTCATCACCGTGCATCCAAGCATCACCCCTACCACCTGCTGGATCATCTGTATCAGTTCCACTTAGTGCAAACTCGTCATCTCCAGTAAATTCACCAGTTTCAGGATCATAATCATCATCAGGTTCTCTCGCACCTTCGGGCGGTTCACCTTGAAAATCTGCATCCGTTCCAGTATCTCCACCAAATTTATCCCAAGTATCTTGAGCATACATATCAGAATCTACATCTTGTTTTGTGGCTTTCTTTTTACCTTTATCCCCGCCAATTGGCTCTAACTTGCCTTTTTTAGTCTGTGCAACAACTTTATCAGTTTTCGGGTCTGCCCACCTTCCGTATCCTTTGGAAACTAAACCCATAGCTTTAGCCTTTTTGGCCGCATCTGACTGTTCTTTTACTACCGCATAAAGTTCCTTGAGTTTAGCATCCATTTTTATACACCTCGAATAATGTCATTAATTATATGTTCTACTTTACACCATTTCCCACATTCATGCGGTTTTCTTTCTACATCAACCGACTCGTTCATAGGATACATGAAAGCTCCCTGTGTAGATGGATTAGATACAAAATCAAAAGCAATTAACTCAAAATCAGGTTGGACTTCCTGTGTCTCACCTTCTCCTGCTTCAGTAATATCTTCTACTGAACCTAAACCACGTGAACTAATTCCAAGTTTAATTCCACTTCTAAATAATTCTTTCAAAATGTTTCCAGCAGGAGTTCCTAATACTTCAACAGTTCCAAGTAAATCATTATTGTTCCACCACATTCTCTTAATGTTGTGAGAAGCATTCTGTAAGTTCACGACTGAACTATCTGGATGATCAAGTTCTCCAAGTGCTCTACTCTCTCTAATGAAAGTGTCCGCGTATTTTTTTGATTCACGCGTAAGAACGTCCTTCGGATAAACTCTGCCATTTTGATTTTTTGCTTCTGCCCGTTGTAAAACTCCAGTAACGATTAACTTGCCATTATTTTCTTTAAAGGACTCGTCAATTTGTTGTGGGGTGATTTCAAACGGCAATACATCTACTATTAATTGTCTCATTTTATCCCTCTGTCTTTAATTTATTTATTTGATGGAATGTTCTCACCACTCCTATCTTTCCAAAAGTTGTTTCCATTTTTGACGTATGTGCAGCTGGATGTTTTGGTAGGCCACCCGATTGTGTTCCGCCGTGGTGTGGATTAATATGACCACCCTTTCCTGTAACCGTGTATCCGTTAACATCAAATGATTGTGGAGATCCATATTTACCTACTTTATGTGGTGTGTTAGCATCCAATCGAATAAATTTTGTTTTGTCTTCAATTAAGTCCTTTAGTGCCATTTTACCTCTCCTTTATTTAACTTCTCATCCTTATAATCTCATCTCTCACTTCTTTGAGATGTTTAATCCAACTGTCAATTTTTTCTATAGCTCTCACTTTGTCGAGCTTCCAAATTCCCCTCAACCATCTTTTTTGTAGCCAATTGGTTTTTAATAATCGAGACGCTACGGAATCCCGTTCTTTTTTCCATTCTTTGCCCATGACAAAAATATAATTTAATATAACTGACCAATCTTATTAGCTAACTTTACTAATCTTTCGCTTATCCTTTTTAAAGCTTTATGAGTATTTTTCCAATAATCCTGTGGAGATACTCCCATTTCATTTTTAAGTTTTACATTCATTTTTACAACTCTTTCTAATTCCGTGAGTTGATTCCTGACTTCCCGTATTGAACTTCCAATTTTTTGTCTTGGATTTCTATCAGGGTCATCTCTCCATTGATGATACTTCCCCTCTCCAAGTCTTTTCTTCCATAATACTTTAGCTAATTTGGGGTCAATTGATCTTGAATAAGTAGTTCCTACTAATGGATCAGTATGACCTTCATCATACCCCATTTTATTTTTCTTTTTATTCTTTTTGGGTTTAAATGCACGAGGAGTTTCGTATCCAGCGATATTAGCCGTAACAGAGGCTTCTTTTAATTCTTTCCGAATTAGCTCTCTAATTATTTCTCTTAACTTTTTAAGATCGACAGACATTTCGTAGCTCCTTGATCAATTCATAATATCTCATCAATGCTACAACCTGTTTGTCTTTTACAATTCTTCCCGCAGTTAATGAACCTGTTTGTTTTATAGCTTCAGTCAATTTAATCTTAGTAACTTTATCATCAACTTTCGGAATAAACCTTTTAAGAATCTTTGTTACATTTGCAACTTCATTCTTAATAAATTCATTTAATTTATTTGTATTGGAGATATTGCTAATATATTCTTTCAACAAATTCTTCTGCATAGAATTCAATGTTTTATATTTTTTATTAAACTTATCAACTAAAATTTGATAGCTTAACAATCTCAAATCTTTTTCTTGTTTTTGGTAATGTTCAACTAATTTATTATCAGTTGGTTTTGAAAGAACTTTTTTCCTAGTTATATGTTCTATAACACTATATCTACCTTGAGTTACTTCTTTTGGGTTGAATTCCCTTTTAGCAGATTCCATTTTGAATATTTTGTATATGGAGGCAAGAACTCTAAAATTAGGAATTCTGGCACGAAAAAAGTCTTCTAAAACAAATTGTTTCTTGATTTCCCTTAAAAGATTGTATTTTTCCCTTCTTAATATACTTTCATTAAGTTTCTTTCGTGCTTTTAATACTTCGTTAATCAGATAATTTGCTTTTGCCTCTGAACTATAGTTTTCTTCCATTAATACACGATATAATTGGTATTCTTTTCCAAGTTCTGTATCTTCTTTAAAGAACTTTTTAAATAATTTAACCGCCATCGGTGACTTTGTATCATTGAGCACATCGACAGTAATCTGTCTCGTCAATAATTCAAATAAAAGTCCTGTATTTCTTATCTTTTTATGCTTTATATCATTAGACATTTATCCACTCCAATATACTTATTCATTTATAAATATAAAAACTTCTTAAAATTAATCATCTGTGCCTTTCGATACTTCATTTTTATATTCTTCTTCTACATCTGCTGTCTCAAAAATAATCTTTTTCTCTGTTTTTCCAACTTTTCCACCAAGGCTTTTCTTCAAAGCATCATATTGAGCCAAAGCTATTCCACGTCCCATATATCCTTTATATTTTGGAGAACTACTTCCCCCCTTCTTCTTATCATGAGCTCCTAATGGATCTCTACCCCTTGCAGAACCATCTTTACCATATTTCGGGCCTTCTTTTGGTCTCCCACTTCCTGGCCAACCATCTTCGGGCATTTCCATATCTAATTCTCGTCCTGTTCTAGATATTCCAAACTTTTCCTTTTCTGACGCTAACTCATCTGGAGCCATTCCACCTGGTTCTTCACCACCGCCCATCATAGCTCCTTGAGTTCCAACTGCCTGATGACTCTGAACTGGATCGTTTCCTTCACTTTCTATTTGGTCCCATCTAAATTTGCGTTTCTGGTCTTTAATAATACCCAATCTTACCTCTTCCTTTTCCTCGTCTGTAAATTTAAACACGTGCTCATAAACCCACTCTGAATCTACTATTTTATCACTCATAAGACTTGCTGCTAGACCTTGTTTAGTACTCCAAAGTTCAAGTTTCTCTTGCTCATAAATCGTAGATGGATTTGTAAGATTTAATTCAAAATCTACTAGTTCTTCATTTTTATATCCTTGTGCAAATAGATGAACGATAGCTATTTTAGTCAATTCACTAATTGTTATTCTCTGAATTCTTTCAATAGTACGTGCAAACCTAACATCTTCTGCGGCAAGTGTAGCTTTAGAACCGACTTCCTCTTCATATCCAAGAAACGCTTTTGGAATTCTAAGAGCCGCTAACAATTTATTTCTAAGATATTCAATATCATCTATAGCATCATAAGTTAAACCTGGCAATGAATCAACCTGAGTTCCACTATCACCACCACGAACTGGCATGAAAAAGTCCTCTGTTACATTTTGTATATTATATCTCAAATTATATTCACCTGATGCATCATCAACAAATGGGGCCTTCTTCATCTTAGTTATAATTTTCTGCATGTAATTGTCAACTTCAGCCGGTGGAATATTACCTACATCAACTTTGAAAACTCTCTTCTCAGGTGCTCTCATAATACGATGAATTAACATAGCATCTTCCATCAACATTAACTGTTTCCATATCTTACGTGAAGATTCTATTGAAGATTTACCATACGGAATAAAATTTGCGTCAGATAAAAGTCTAAAGTGTGCAATTTCATAACTTTCAAATTCGTTTTCGTGAACACCAGATTTATTTCCTGTATGCTTTCTTTGCATTCCACCAAACCTATAATCTTCTGCTTCAACCGCGAATTTCACATAATAAGGATTTTCTATATCTTCACCTTCAATCCGAACTACATCATATGCGGAAACTGGAAATACATTTATAATTCCATATTTTTCTGCTATATCTAAATGTAAAAAGAAATCTCCATATTTACACATATTGCGAACCCAAGGCCATAAATTAAATTCTATATTCAATATATCATAAAAAAGATTATGTAAGATATCGTAAATATTTTCATTATCAGTATTAATTTCCAAAACATTTCCATATTCACTTTTCATAGTACTTTCGTCTGCATAAATGTCAAGTGCAGATGCAATAATTGGATCTTGATCCATTTGTTCATAATCCTTGAAAAGTCCAAGTCTCTGTTGTGCTTTATACTGTTGTTCTGCACGCAATGAAGATGACTGTATATTTGAATATAACTTTGTAAACCTATCTACAAGAAACCGCCTTGATAATGCCTGAGCTTGTTCTGTATCAGCGATTTTTAATCTTCGACCTCCAATATTCCGAACAACTACGTTTGTTGAAAAAAGTCGTTTTAATCTACTGTAAAAATCTTTGTCTGCCATTTTCTACCTCTTATTTAATTAACCAAGTTAAATCTTCTCGTTCTTTATTTGGACCAACTTCCATCTCCCATTCTTTTCCATAAGAAACGTCTTTTGGAGTATAAACCGCTTCATTTACCGCAATATTGCTTACTGTCTTTTTCATTAATTCAATTCCTTCTGACCTAAGCCTTAATGCCGTTTCTCTTATCCATAAACCTATTGCAAAACTCATCACAAGATCATCATTGTATCCTGCCATTGCTTCGGCTCGCTGTCCATTATAAATAAACACAAACAGTTCTTCAACCAATCTATGTGAATGAACTATTACGGATTTTTCACGAAAAAATTCTTCTAATTTTGCCACAACCAAAGGTCGTGTCTTCATTGACATTGTAAATCCAGGCACCATCTTCCTTTCAGCTAACCTGTGTTTGTTTGTCATTTGATTTTGAGTATCTACATACTGTAAATCTTTACTCATATAAAATAAATTTTTATAATCCCTATCAATCGCCTGTTGTATTGATGCCCAACCAATAGCAGCATTTTCTATTACCAATAATGCATCATTATATTCAGTAGCTGTATTAACACAAAGGTTTCCAAAATCACGAGTTGAAATTTTACCCTTATATTCTGCTACTTGTTCCATACTCTCTACATCTATAACATGAAGTGCAGAAAAGTCTGTTGCATCCCCCCTACTAACATCAGCACACACTATATAATCTTTTGTATAATTAGGTGGCGACCAAACCCATAGATTTGCATCAACACCCCGCTTTTCTAATGGTTCACAAACTTGAGTTTCCTTATACTCTTCTAATATAAGACCATCAACAACTGTACGTCCAGATGTAATAAAATCACAATCACATTCCTGTGCTGCAAGAGACGGTCCAAGTAACTTGTCTTGTTCTTTTCTCCATTCTTCTTCTCTATCTGGATGTAATGACCAATGTAATTTTATAAAATTAAAATCGTTTATTCCATCTTCTGCCTCAACCCACATTTTATGGAAGAAATTTCCAACTCCATTTGGAGTGGATAATATAAGACATTTACCACCTGTTGCAAGAGTACTTTGTGCGGCAGTCCATATTGTATCAATCTTGTCAATAAATGCTGCCTCATCTATAATCAATAATGACAATGCCTCTGAACGACCTGCTTCTTCTGTACTTGCAATTGCTTTTACTTGAGATCCGTTTTTATACCTTAATGACAATTTATTATCTTCAACACATCTTTGTTTTAACCAACTTGGAAGATTTGAATGCATTACCCGTACTTTTGTAACTAAATTTTTTGCTGTATCTTGTTTCGTAGCAATAACCAATATGTTCTTATCACTCTGAAATGTCATCATCCATAATGCATATCCAGCAGTTAATGTTGATATTCCTAACTGTCGAGCCTTCAAAATAATATTATTATTGTGTTCATTCACATCATTCAACGTCTTTTCCTGATAATCAAACAGGGCAAATGGAATTTTGCCCTTTATTGGATGTTGAATTATACAATACCTTCTAAGAAAATGTGCTGGTTCTTGTGCACATCTAACATATTCAGCCTTAATTGCTTCTTTAAAATTAGGTTGTTTAGTCATTATTATTTATACAGAACATGAACAATACCAGCTGTTCCAGCAACCACCCTAATAACTCCAAATTCATATAGAGTTCCTTGATCTAATGATCCACTTGCGGTTATCTGACCACCATTGGCCGCTTCAATAACAGCATCCATCACATTTTCAACAATAAAAGCGGCTGCACCAGCATTTGATCCTGTGGCATCAAAGACTTGTCCAGCAGTTACAGAATGTATTTTATTATACTTGCCTAGCCCTAAAGAACCACTTGCTTGTGGCTGTTGACGGCCGTGCCATCCTGCGTCAGTTCTACCGTTTGGTCCTTGAACAAACTGTCCACCTGTATCATTTATAATTGGCATTTAACTTCTCCTTATTATATATATGTATATACTAAGATTCTCTCTTGGAAAATTTTCGTAGGAATTCCACGGCCTCTTCCGAATCTTCTTTACTAATTTTTGTTTTTTCAATTTCTTTCTGTATTCTATCCAATTTATTCTTTCTAAATAATGTAACTACACTAAAAATCAACTTTTTTACAAATCCCATAGTTAAATTTCTTTTCTAACTTTTTGAGTATATTTTTGCAAATCAGCCTTTGTTAGACCCAATGCTCCAATAACTCTCATTAAAATCGCTAATATCTTTCTCCTATTTAACCTTGCGTCTTTAACTGCAGATATAAATCTCTTCATATATCTCTCTACCTGAGATGGCAGTTTTGTATCTTCAATATCTGCTTCATCCAAAACTGATTTTATTTCTTCTCTAATTATTTTTCGTAGTTGTTCCTTTGCTGTCATTATCTATCTCCTTTTGATATACTTTCCTATTCATAAATATCATTTAATTCTTTTTCAACTTCCAATTTCATACTTTCATACAATTCTAAAGCCTCATCTGCCATTTTACGTATGAAATCTTGATTTGAATTCCATTTTTCTTCATCTAATGTAATTCCATCAGGTGTTACTTGATTATGAAATTTAACTTTGCCTGCCTTTTCTTTCCATTCACGTACATTTTCAATTTGATCTAAAATCCACGATTTTCTATTTTCTAATACCTTTTTTCTTTCAAAATTTTCCCACTGCCCTTCTATTCTCATTTTATTTTCAACTTTTACCTGACAATCAAAACAATATCCATACAATCTCCAAAACTTGTCGTCTAATCGTTTCTTCATAACCGCATCACATTTAGGACAAAACCAAGGCATTCTTGCTTCTTTAGTTGCGTCTAATTTCTCTTCAATTTGTCTTTGAGCTTCCTCAAATTCTTTTTTAGCTAATTCTTTATCACCTTCATATCCAAAAAATACGCGTTTTTCTGGTTCTTCACCTCTTAATATAGACTGCATTGCTTTATTTTGTCTTTCTATTTCTTTACTCATAATAACCTCCCTAAAATGTCATTAAACCAGTAATCTGGTTTATTGGAGCAAAACTCCCGGTTAGTTTGAAAGTTTTTCCATTATATTTAAAAACTATTCCTTCACTTGGAACAACAGCATCCAAACCACCTATTGCATTTAATTTAGAAAGTTGTTGTTTAAGTCTATTTAACTTCTTTAAATCTCCACCTTTTCTCACATCTTTTATTGCCTTACTAACATCTTTTCTAATTTTCTGTACTGCTTTTTTTGGGCTGGCTGCTAAAAATCCATCTATATTTTTAAGTATATCTGCACCAAGACTGAAAAATAATATCTCAAACGGTTTCATGTTTTCTTTTTGTTTCTTTTCTACATCTACTTTATCTGAAGATAAAACCCAATCTAAAAACTTCTCATTATCTATATCATTTTTTATTTGCTGTATTTTATAAGACTTATCACCAAATGCCCATCGTTTTGTTAAGTTTATTAATATTTTATTGGATATAGAATACCCATATTGTTGTGCAGCATTGTAAATATATTCTTCCCAATACCTTTGATGGTATATAGATAGTGTATCTGTGTCTTTTAAAGCATATTGTTTCTTCAATTTATCTAATTGACTAAAATAAGAACTTCTTTTTGAAGAAAAATCTTGATGTTTTGGAACTTTTAAAAATACTGGTTTCTCTATCTTAAAATGTTTTTGTATATGTTGATTTACTTGTTTAATCATTCCTTGTAATATTCTACCTGAACCAGGAACTGTACCTGTTGCTGTTCCACTATCATCATATTTAATGGCTCCGTGAAATTGTAAAACTGTTTTATCATAATCTATTACATTAGCTGTAGTAGGATAAATGATTTCCAAATTCATAAAGTTACTTCCTTCGTCAAAAATCTTCTTCCTTTGTTTGTCTGTTAATTTCCCTACAGCTTTCTCTAAATCTTTCATTGCAAAAACAAACGCTTTCTTAATTTCACCACGACCACTAAACTTTCTAGCAACTCCTGCAGCAGACATAGCACGTTTTCCCTTACTTTTAATTTGACCTTTATTTCTTGCTGCCAATAATTTACCATTTTTCCAAGTAATCATCAAATTTTGACCATCTGTTTTCTCTGTTACTGCTTCTTCTCTATCGAGATTTCCCTGCAATCCCAAATCTATGATTGTTCTCAAATCTCCAAAAGTTAAATCCTTATCATCAAATGGATGATTCATGTGTCCATAGGCTCCCCCCTCAACAAGTAACCTAACTTCATCATCTAAATTGATTCTTTCTTTCATTGACATTTTTTTATCATACGCATCATTCTTCATTTGAATAATATCACTAATAAAAGGCGACCTTCTTAACGCTTTAAATGCAAGATTCTCAACTGAAAACTCCCCGCCCCGTTCTAAACCAGAACTTCTCATTCTCTTTAATTTTTCTTGAATTTTTTCTACCATTTCAACCACTTCATCATACTTACCATCTTTCATCTTCTGCTGTAATACTGGTATTGAACCTAAATAACCTTCTGCTTTAGAACGAATATCATCTAAATCTATTTGCAATTCTTTTTTCTTTGGTATTACTATCCACTCATCCTTTAATATAGAATATAACCCCGAAGCAACGTGAGACTCTCCAACATTTTCTACATATACTTCTACTGGAAATCCATAAATTTTAATATCATGTTTATTGTTCCAAATTGTTTTCTTCGCCAATACATAATTTTGTACAAAATTTTCATCATCATCTACTTGACTAAAATCAATTCGTAAATGTAAATCTACATCTGAAAATTTAGACCAATTATAATTTGAAATACTGCCGGTTAAAGTAATATCTTGCAATTTTACATTTGGTTCTAATTCTAAATCCTCAAAAAAGTTCTTACCAATGGCCAAAAGTTTCTTTTTAATTTCTGGTTTTAACTTATCACCATCCCACAATTTAGTATTCAGAGTGTCTCTTATAACAAAACTTTTAATTATATCTGGTTTTATATCTTCTTCATTTACATTTACTACAAAATCATACTTGTCTATAAAATCTCTGCTCATTAAAACTTCTGTTTCATTAGCACTTCGATTTGCTAATGAAAATCTAACAGATGGATATGTTTTTTTACCTAACTTCATAGGAAATTCAACTACAACCCTATCTTCTATATTCTTACTACCAACATCTACTTTCTGTTTTCTTATTATTTTCTTTTTGAGATGTTTTCCATTTATATCAAATTCAACCATACCATTAGATTGTTTTATATTCCCAGCGTGTAATGCACTATACACTTCACTTCCAGTATCAAACTTTGCTTTTAATTTACCTATACCCTTTATTTCTATATCTTCTATAAAACCAACTTCATTATACTTTCCACCATACTTAACATCTTCTTTAATTTTATTACCTGATATCAAACTAATATAATCAGACAAATCAATCATTTCTTCTATACTATGAAGTTTACTGCCTGTTAATTTATCTCTCTCTGCTCTCTGTGTATTTGAATCCTCTCCATCAATACCAGGTGCAACTGGTGCCTCAACTTCTACTCCAGAAACTCCACTAAAATCGTCTTTAAGA